>LQAG01000013.1_pt1 | contig 128006 bp, 157 predicted proteins | sample 1535801 | NCBI WGS metagenome assembly LQAG01 (sample SAMN04331584, study PRJNA305678) | bioreactor metagenome | isolation source: bioreactor_3 inoculated with Wadden Sea sediment 1st replicate of a... | place: Germany:Bremen
TAACAGAATAGTGGAGGTGTATTATGAAATTCAAACGTCAACATCTTATCCTGATAGTCGCACTCGCCATTGCATTACTGGCCTTCACCGGCTGCATGCCCCGAATGGGAGCAAGAAGCCTGGAAAATCCTGCTGGATTTCTAATGGGCATCTGGCACGGATGGATTGCACCGCTCTCATTGATCATCGGCATCTTCAACGATAACATCCGTGTCTATGAAGTCGTCAATACCGGATGGTTCTACGATTTCGGTTTCTACATCGCCATCATCAGCGGTTTCGGCGGGCTGTCACTGAGCCGAAAGAAGAAGAAAAAGAAAGACTGACAGAAAGCTTTGGCTTCGATGAAAAATTCAAACATCGCAATTGGAAACATCCGAAAAATATATGCCTACAACTTCTTCCACGGCTGGTATTCGCTTATGTCATCGAAAGGCTCTTCTGGGCCAGCCGCGGCATGTCCGTGCAAGAGGTTGTATGGACTGAAATCATCTACTCTGTTGTGGTGGTTCTTCTTGAGCTGCCGACAGGTATGATCGCCGACAGGCTCTCCCGTAAGCACATGGTTCTGATTGACTCCTTCATGACCATCCTGGAATTCGTGATCATCATCATGGCCACCCGATTCTGGCACTTTGCCGCAGCCATCACCTTGTCGGGTATCGGCCACGCCATTCAAAGCGGCGCCCATAATGCCCTGGTCCATGATTCTCTCAAAGCTGCACATAAGGAAAGCACCTTTGAAAAGGTGCTTGGACGCATCCGCTTCCTCGACTATTCCGGCGTGATCATCGGCGGATTGATCGGTGGTGTCATCGCCGCCAGGTTTCCACTGGTCACCACCTACTGGCTCTCCCTGATCAGTCTGGTCATCGCATTCTTCATCGGCTGCACCCTCCATGAAACCAAGCTTCATACAGACATTGAGGATGAATGGGACTTCACCGACTGGAAACACATCCTTGGCTTCATTCTTCACAGCCGCAGCGTGCTGACCATCACCATCGTAGGCGTGATCACCGGTGCCGCATTAAACTACGTTGATGAATTCTGGCAAATCTATCTTCAGGCCATCAATACACCTCTAGCCCTCTTCGGCATCGTCAACGTCCTCGGATTCGGAGCCGTGGCACTTGGAAGTCTGACGGTGCACCACCTGAAAGACAGATTCGGTTTCAAGAAATCTGTTCTGGTTTTGCTTGTCATCTGCACACTGAGCTTTCTTTTCACATCCATCGTTCAGAGTTTTCCTGGAATCCTCGGAATCATGGCTGTTTACTTCACCTATGCAATTATGCAGCCGCTGTTCCTCGGTTACATCCACGAACACGCCATCGACAAATACCGCGCCACCATCGAATCCCTCTATTCACTGATCGGATACCTGTCTATCGTGATTGTCGGTCTGCCCTTCGGGTACATTTCGACCCATTACGGCATCTTCAACGGATTTCTGTTTTTGAGTCTTGTGCTTTCTCTGATAACGCTGTTGATGGCATTCGCATCCAAATCATTGGATTGATGATACTTTCCCCAACAATCTCTTCATTCTCAATATATTTCATCTTGCCTCCAGCATACTTATACATCTTCCGGCTGCATTCCAGCACCAGACTCAACTCCTATGTCATATTATTAGGGATCATATTTGTATATATATGAAATGTATTGTATAATAACCGAAAAAAACGGAGGATACACAATGAATCTAAACGCGAGCACAATAGTAACATTTCTACTGTATTTCATATTCATGCTTGGTATAGGTGCCTACTACTATACCAAGTCCAAGAACCTATCCGACTACATTCTGGGCGGGCGTTCACTGAACAGCTGGGTTACAGCCCTCAGTGCGCAGGCTTCCGACATGAGCGGCTGGCTGCTTCTAGGACTTCCGGGTGCCGCCTATCTGAGTGGTCTTGAAGCAGGATGGATCGCTCTAGGCCTTTTGTTCGGAACTTATCTGAACTGGAAATTCACCGCCAAGAAGCTTCGCCAGTATACGGAGCTTGCAGGCAACTCCATTACCATCCCGGATTACATTGAGAATCGTTTTCGCGATAAGAGCAAATCCCTTCGGATTATCTCGGCGAGTTTCATCCTGATTTTCTTCCTGATCTACACTGCATCAGGATTCGTCGCAGGCGCTACACTGTTCGAGACGGTTTTCGGACTGAACTACATCACCGCACTGACAATAGGAGCCGTCGTCGTCATCGGCTATACCTTCCTAGGTGGATTCATGGCTGTATGCTGGACTGACTTCTTCCAGGGTCTTTTGATGTTTTTGCCATCGTCATCGTACCGGTTGCAGGGGCCATATCCCTTGGCGGATTTGGTGCCACATCTGATCAGATCAGAATGTTGGATTCCGGACTTCTGAATGCTTTCACTACTGCTTCCGGGGAGTCGGTAACCCTTATCGGTATTGTTTCACTGTTGGCATGGGGGCTTGGATATTTTGGACAGCCCCATATCCTTGTCCGCTTCATGGGTATCCGTCATGCGGATGAGATCAAGAAGTCACGGATCATCGCCATGGTCTGGGTAACTCTGTCATTGGCCGCTTCCGTCTTCGTCGGCATCGTCGGACGCGTTTATTTCAGCCAGGCATTGGATAATTCAGAGACGATCTTCATGCAGATGGTCAGCAGTATTTTCCATCCGGTCGTAGCAGGCATCCTGTTGGCAGCCATCCTGGCTGCCGTCATGAGTACAGCTGATTCACAGCTTTTGGTAACGGCTTCATCCATTTCGGAGGATTTCTACAAGGTTCTGCTTCGCAAGAACGCCTCCAACAAAGAACTCCTGTGGTAAGCCGGATCACAGTTATCCTGGTCGCAGTGGTCGCCTACGTCTTGGCCCTTGACCCGACAAACTCCGTCATGGGATTGGTTTCCTACGCATGGGCAGGCTTCGGAGCCACCTTCGGTCCGGTCATCATCCTTTCCCTGTACTGGAAGCGCATGAACCGCTGGGGAGCCCTTGGCGGCCTCATCGCCGGTGGATTGACCACCATCATCTGGAAAACGCTGAATACCGGACTGTACGAAATTGTCCCCGGCTTCATCGTTGCAACCATTGCCATCATCGTTGTCAGCCTGATGACCTCGGAACCGTCAGATGAGATCCAGAAGGAATTTGATTCCATCTAATAGCATCAGCAACATAAAAAGCGTTTTATATCGGAACTTAACAGTTCTCGAAATAAAACGCTTTTTCTATATACTCCAATATCCATTCGCTCCAGATTTGCGTTCAACCCTGTATATCCAGATTGTTCAACCCCAGTTCCACAGCTCTCTCAACAACTGTCATATACTCATCCCTTGTAATCTGCCGATTGATTTCAGGATAATCCTTAGCCAGACAATAAGGACTGTACTGGGACATGATATTGATGTAAGTATCCATCGGTAGATGTTTGGCAATCCACTCTATGATTTCCAACGAACCGCTGACATTGTTCGGCATGACAAGGTGACGAATCATCAATCCACGATCCATAAGTCCGTCAGACTTTGGTTTTGCGACACCGACCTGCCTGTTCATTTCAATCAATGCTTGCTCCGTAACCACCGGATACGAATGCGCACCCATGGCATACTTCGCAGCATGAGATGGATCAGAAAACTTGAAATCGGCAAGATAAATGTCCACAATCCCATCCAACAGTTTAAGGACTTCCAACCGTTCCCATCCACAGGTATTGTATACAATAGGAAGTCTGAAACCTTCAGCGATCGCCTTGTCCAGTGCAAGCACTATGGAAGCTGAATAATGGGTCGGGGTCACCAAGTTCAAGTTATGGCAGCCCATACTCTGCACATCCAGCATCAGTTGAGCCAATTCATCGATTGACAGAACCGTTCCTTCGCCACCATGACTGATCTCACAATTGATGCAGAATACACATCTCAAACCGCAATGGGTGAAAAATATGGTTCCTGATCCATGGCTTCCCACCAAAGGCCGTTCTTCTCCATGATGAGGATGGCAGGCCGCCACTTCAAGTTCAGAGGCAGCTCGACAAAATCCCTTTTCTCCCTTCAGCCGATTGACATTGCACATACGCGGGCAGAGTTCACAGGAGGACATCATCGCCCACAGACTTTCGCCTCGTTCCCGCAGTTCTCCAGTACGATGCAGTTCCAAATACGGCGGATCGAAATCATCTTTGAAATTAGGCTTTTCAGGAATCATGTCCACACTTCCTTCATCGGTTTCATTTCATCTTCACCAGCTCAATCACGTCCAGGTCATCGGGCACATATATATTGCCGCCAAAAACATCCGGCCTTCTTCGGTATAGCTTTTCTTCCTGTCAGCCATCCGGTTGTCTTCCGTGTGATACATCACCAAATTCCCTACATTCAGCATCTTCGCATTTTCACAGGCTTCCTTCACCGTCACATGATGCTTCTTGTAGGGCTCGAAGGAATTTCTGTGTTCATAAAGGCAAAAGGCCTCATGCAACAGGTAATCCACCCCCTGCGCCATCTGCTCCTCATGCTCCTTATAGGGTTCATCCCCGAGGAACATGACGCTGACTCCGCTGGGCAGGTCAAATCGGCATCCGAACTGCTTGTCCTTCGTGCTGCGTATGTCGAAGAACTTGAGTCTGAATCCCATAACCTCAACAGCGTCACCATCTTTGACTTCGACAAGATGCAACCTGCCTTTCAGACTTTCCGACTGTTTCTTGTTCAGCAGCATATCCATCATCGTCTTCAGGATATGAATCACGTCATCATGTCCGTAAATCGTGAGATGCTTGATGTCCGGATTCTTGGTCGCCTTGGCGGAATACGCTCGAATCAGCCAGATGACTCCCAGTATATGGTCGATATGGCAGTGAGATACGAAGATATAAGGAATATCCGTGATTCCAATTCCCACACCCTCAAGCTGTTTCAAAATACCATTGCCTCCACCGGCATCCACCAGGAAATGCCTGTCTCCATCAGCTATCGTAAAACAGGTGTTGTAACATCTCGTCACCATGGCATTGCCGGTGCCGAGCACATAAAGTTTCTCCATTTTGATATAGTCTCCGTTTCATTTCTTTTATGTCATTTATATCCTGCAGACCACGATAGGCTACTCAGAGCCATTCAGGCAACTGTAGTTCACCGAAGGCCTGCCTCAGTCATTTCACAACTACGGTCAGTCTTCAAAACGACGGCCCTAACCGGCGCCCCATCCGCGTCTTCAAATTTCAACGGCAGTGCAGTCAGTGACAGCAGCCGCTCGGAAAGCCCTTCCAGATTCGTCAGGTTCTCAATGATCAGGATATCCTTTTCCATCAGGACCCTGTGTACCGGATAATCCTTGCTGCTCATCAGATCGATGGAAATCGTATCCACTCCGACACCCTTCAACGGCAGTTCAGCCAGCCACCTGGCCGCAGCTGTGCTCAGTGCCGGAAATCCACTGAAATACTCCTCCAGTCTCCAGATTCGACTCCAGCCGGTGTAGATCAGAACAAATTCCGCTCGCCTGATCAGATCCTCATGCACCTTCAGCATATCCAATTCAATACACCACTCACCGACACCCATCGGATAACCCGAAAAATCAAGAACCACCGCTTTACCGACAAAGCTTTCAGGGTCATAGGCATCCAACGTCTTGCCGTCTTCCATCATATGTGCCGGAGCATCCATGTGGGTTCCCGCATGGGAGAACATCGTCAGACGGCTCTCCGCAAATCCATTCTTTTGAATCTTAAAAGCACGTTCGATTTTCGGTGCGTCGAATCCAGGAAAGGCAGGCATGCTTTCCTCAATTCGATGTGATAGATCATAAACCTTCATGTCACTCTCCTCTCACAAACCGTCTGTTTTCAAACCAGCCGACTTTACTTTTGGCTTCCTTGCCGAGACTGTCGAAGACATCAGAAAAATCAGCGGCTATATCATCCACAGCATGAGCATCTGAACCGAGAGTTATGCACAGCCCTCCTGCACTTATGAACTCTTCCACGAGGGTAATCATTGGCATCGGCTCGTTCATCCCTCTTCTCAGCGATGAGGTATTGATCTCCAACCCGATGCCATTGTTCACCATGACACTGACGATTTCCCTCAAAACGCCCTTGTCAACGGTAAGTCCACCGAAATACCGCTTGGGAAAATCCATATGCGCCAAGACATCAAACTCACCGAACCTCACCAATTCCAACACTTCCCTGAAGTATTCGGCTTCAGCCTCCTTCGGCGTCAGACGCCTTGTGGCCCGTGGATCCCCGATGAAGTACTCATCGACCATGTGAATACTTCCAAGTATCACATCGTAAGGATAGGTCTTCAATTCATTCAGATAATCCTGATATAAATGAGGTTCAGAGAATTCAATTCCGGCAAGCACCTTCAGCTCACCCTCATAGATCTCCTTCAATTGCTTGATGCGCTCAAAGTATTCATCCGGCCGATAATATCCATATCCGATATCATTCGGATGACAATCCACATGATCTGAAATACAAACGGCCTGAAGCCCCATCTCAACTGACTTTCTGCAAATGTCATCCAGCTTCGCATCCGAGTCCACAGAAAACCTGGAATGCACATGCATATCCGCTAACTTCATCTTTCCTCCTCCGGGGGTCAGACCCCCTTTAGCGCATTAACGCGCTATTAGGGGTCTGACCCCTAATTTTCAAAAGGATAAACTTCCGGCACGTTCTCTTCTAGATACCCGAGGTACAGAGCATCATATCCGATCACTATCTCTTCATCTGTCGGAATGACCAAAATCTTCAGATTGTTCTTCACGCTTTCTCCGATCTGGATCTCTTCCTTGCGGACAGCGTTCTTATCATCGTCAATAACAATGCCGATGTTGCCAAGTAAGCTGCAGATCTTCTTGCGCACATAGCCCTCATTCTCACCAAGCCCCGCCGTGAAGATGATGGCGTCACAGCTTGGCAGCGTTGCCCAGTAGGCTCCTATATACTTTGCGATCCGATATGCATAGATGGAAACGACCATCTCAGCATCCACATCGCCGGCCTCTGCCTTTGAACGGATATCCTGCATCATGTTCGTCTTGGCAAGGGCTTTCAATCCGGATTCCTTGTTCAGGGCATGCATCACCTTCTTGAACGCGACATCGATCGTAATGTCTTCCTTGCTCATCAGGCTGTCGACCACATGACTGATGATGGCAGGGTCCACATCTCCGGAACGGGTGCCCATGATGACACCTTCAAGTGGGGTGAATCCCATGGAAGTATCCACCGACTTGCCATTCTGGACTTTCGTCAGGCTGCATCCATTTCCGAGATGAGCAGTGATGCCGTTGAATTCAGCATTGGATTTGCCGACAAAATGAGCCCCTCTCTTTGCCACATACAGATGGGATGTACCATGGAAGCCATAGGTACGGACACCAAACTCCTCATACCACTCTTCAGGAATCGCATATCTGTATGCATACTCAGGCACCGTTCCGTGGAAAGCCGTATCGAACACCGCAACCTGATTCACATCCGGCAGCAGTTCCATCGCCACCTTGATGCCTAATAGGTTCGGCGGATTGTGCAGCGGCGCAATCGGAATCAGGTCTTCAATCGTATCAAGAACCTTCTGGTCGATTTTGACGCTTGTCTTGTAATTGGTCCCTCCATGGACGACACGGTGACCGACACCTTTGATATCACCCTTGTGAATACCGAACTTGTCAAACTGATCGAACACCGCCATCAATCCATCCTGATGCGACGGCAGCGGAATATCCGTAACCTGCTTCTCGCCATCTTTTCCAGTTTGATGCGGCTTCTTTCCGTATTACCGATTTCCTCGACAACTCCGGATATATAGTGCTCAAGTTGATTGTCTTCCAATAATGTGAATAACGTGAACTTCAGTGATGAGCTTCCACAGTTCAGTGCAAGAATATAATTTCCCATTTTAAACCTCCCATATACGTTGAATAATCTATTATACCGCCAACCATGCAGGATGACGCATCAAAATAATTATAACAATATTATGGATGATTTGATACATCTATTAGAAGAAAAAATCCGACAAAAATGCATCAAAGATACGATGTAGAAAATAAAGCCCGTTATTCTATATAAATGACTACTGCAATCCCACCCTTGCAAAGCTTTTCATAAATTATTTGTACATTTTTCCCAACTTTCTGGTGTCCAATATGGCAAAACAGAATAACATGCCATCTCCAGGATACTTTATCCGAGTTTTCCAGCTGTTACAACCGTTTGACATCCATATATTACCATGTTAAGCTTTTCATAGATCATTTATTTAATTGGCGCTGAATCATCATTCAGGCAAAGGAGTCAAGTATGAAGAAGAACACGAATACCAGTACTGTTATCGATAACCTTGAAAAATCGCATTGAATTGGATTCCTCCAACGATCGAAAATCCCGATAACATCCCAAAAGGTGATATGCCCGGCGATAAGATCCACATCGACGCATCCCACATCAGGAAGGCAAATATCATCTTCCCTGCTCTTATTGAGAAACTAACGGCAGCCATTAAGAAGAATCCGACCTGTAAGGCAGTCATCTCTGTCCATGGTGGTTCAGGGGTCGGGAAGTCCGAAATCGGAGCGCTGCTCTCATACTATCTGAACCAGTCCGGCATCGGCAGCTATGTGATGTCCGGCGACAATTACCCACATAGAATACCTGAATACAACGACGCTGAAAGACTTCGTATCTTCAGGCATGAAGGAATTAGAGGACTTGTCAAGTCAGGTCTTTACGATGAAAGCGTCAAGGAGCAGCTGGCCAATCTCTGGAGCGAAGAGACCGATCCCGACACATCCCTGACAGCTTCCTTTCCATGGCTTGCCGTTTACCAGAGTGCCGGTAGAGAAGCTCTTGACGGTTATCTTGCCGGTCCAACCGAGATCAATTTCAGTGAAGTCAACGGCATCATTGAAACCTTCAAATCCGGCGAAAGCCTATTCTGCTGAAACGTATGGGGCGCATTACCACAGACCTCTGGTATGACCCGGTTGATTTCTCAGACATCAACGTGCTTGTCATCGAGTGGACCCATGGCAACAATCCTAACTTGAACGGTGTGGATGTTCCGATTCTTCTCAACAGCACACCTGAAGAGACCCTGGCTCACCGTCGTGCAAGAAACAGGGACGGCAAAACAGACAGCCCGTTCACGACCATGGTTCTGGCCATCGAACAGGATAAGCTGAAAAGCCAGGCTTCAACTGCAGGTATGATCATAACAAAAGACTGCGAACTGATCGATTATGACAAGTACCTTGAAATCATGGGTGATAGAACCACTGGAATGGGACCGATGCTGAATGCGTACCCCGACAGCATCGGCAGCAGACTGGACGGCGCACTTGAGCTGCTCAGCCAGCCGGCTCTGAAAGACACCTTCGAGTCCTTCTATGTACTGCCTTCCATATACAACACGGATCTGGACAGAGGTTTCTCGGTCATCGACTACAATATCAACGAAGCCTTTGCTTCCAAAGAGAATCTGACAACCTTAAGCGATCTGGATATCAATCTGAAGCTGGATTTCATCCTGAACCATGCTTCCGTACTGTCCAGTCAATTTCAGGACATCATCAGGAATGGCAAGAACTCGAAATACGCCGACTTCTTCATCGACTGGAACAAGTTCTGGGACGGCTACGGCGAGATGGGCGAAGACGGCCACATCATTCCGGATGACAAATATATCAAGGATATGTTCTTCCGCAAACCCGGGCTTCCGATCCTGAATGTCCGGATCCTGACGGCAGCGATGTGCCATACTGGAACACCTTCTACCAGGAAGTAAAGTACGACCCAGTTGACGCACAGGACATCATGGCCAATATGGACATTCAATACGAAAGCGCCCGCAAGGTGGCCGAGACCGTCAATGACGGCCTGGCAAAAGGTCTGAAGCCCAAGGAAATGGATTTCGGTTTTCTGAACACCTTTGCGGAAGACATCATCGATTATCTCGAATCGAGACGCAAGTACCTGGGGCAGATGGATTTGAACATCAACTCTCCTCTTGTTTGGGAGTTCTATGATGACACGTTGAAGAAACTGGCCTCATATGGCGCCAAGATCGTCCGCCTGGATGCCTTCGCCTACGCTCCGAAAGAGCCTGGCAAGAAGAACTTCCTCAACGAACCGGATACCTGGGATCTCCTTGCCAAAGTCCGGGAGCTTGCAGACCGCCATCAGCTGAAGCTGCTGCCGGAGATCCATTCGAAATACGAAGAAGGCATCCATACCAGGATTGCAGAACAGGGATACATGACCTATGACTTCTTCCTGCCCGGACTGCTCATCGATGCCATCGAGCGAAAGACAGGGTCCGTTCTGAAGCGCTGGATCGGTGAAATCCTTGAAAACGGTATCCAAACCGTCAACATGCTCGGATGCCACGACGGTATTCCTCTGCTGGACTTGAAAGGTCTACTTTCCGATGACAAGATCCAGACACTGATCGATACGGTCGTCTCACGCGGAGGCTATGTCAAGGACCTTCACGGCAAGAAGAACATGTACTACCAGGTGAACGCCACCTACTACAGCGCACTGGGCGAAAGCGACCAGCGCCTGCTTCTGGCAAGAGCCATCCAGATGTTCATGCCCGGAAAGCCGCAGGTCTGGTATCTCGACCTCTTTGCCGGCAAGAATGACCATGAAGCCGTCAAACGCGCCGGTGCCGGCGGCCATAAGGAAATCAACCGGACCAACTTGTCCGAAGAAGACATCAAGGCCATGCTCGAAACTCCGATTGTCAAAGACCAGCTCGAACTGCTGAGATTCCGCAAGAACCATCCGGCATTCGTTGCCGGTGCGACCGTCACTGTGGAAGAGACCGCAGACAGTATATTGAAAATCCGCTGGGAGAAAGACGGCAGTACAGCTTCACTGACAGCAGACCTCGAGAACTGCACTTATACGATTGACAAAGCTTAGACTTTTCAATAGATTACCCTACATGCAACAGTTACCCTTCAACCGAAAGGGCCTGTGTCCGAAGATGCAATGAATCTGAAAAATGCATCTTCAGACACAGGCCCTTTCGACTACTATAAAAACGGTTATCTCTATATGCATATAAATGATTACTGAACATATCACTATCTCAGTTCCGGTTATACTGGCCATAGCGATTATTCATTACACTCCTAAATGCAACTATGCTATAATAACACTCAGTAACCATGATGACCGTTGCTGACAACAAAGGGACCCTCCCTAGAGGATTGCGATGTTAGATATGTTTCAGATTTTTGGCAGGTACTCAGCCCCATATTTCTCATGATTTTTGCGGGATATGCTATACAAAAGAGATTCGACCTGACACTTACACCCATGACCAAGGTCCAGCTGTATCTGTTCGTTCCTTCTTTGATATTCCTAAGGATTGCCACCAGTGAACTGGAAAACGGCATGGTCTTGATGATCTCAGGTTTTACCATCGTCCTTTATTTCATCCTCATGGGGCTAAGTTTCATCACAGCAAAAGCAATCGGCATGGAACGCAAAACCGGCAAGGCTTTCATCAATGCAGTTACGCTGCGCAACCAGGGGAACTTCACCACACCCCTCATTACACTGCTGTACGCAAGCGCAGGCAACGAATTTCCCCTGTCCGTCCATATGATCGTCCTCTTCATCACCAATCTGCTGCTCAATACTTTCGGCCTCTATATCATCAGCAGCGGTACGTATACAAAAAAGAAGCCCTGATCAAAGTCCTAAGGCTTCCCATGATATATGTTGTCATCGCAGGTTCGTCTTCAAGGGATGGGCGATTCCCATACCTGCTCCTATTTTCTCCGCCCTATCGCTTTGGGGCGACGGCGTTGTTCCTCTTGCCCTGTTCATCTTGGGCGCTCAGCTTGCCAATACGGATCTGAAACTGTCGGATAGGAGCCTTCCGATTGTCGTCGCCATGAGACTCATTCTCTCGCCCATACTGGCATATGGGCTGACCATCCTCTTCGGAATAACCGGTATTGTCGCTGAAATACTGATCGTTGGAGCCGCTGCACCCACCGCCGTCAACAGCGTACTGTATGCCATTGAATTCAAGGGTGATGCGGATTATGCCTCCGAGTCCGTGCTTGTCACGACTCTGTTAAGCGCTGTCACGGTGACGCTGACGATTTTGATTGTACTGTAATCACTTGATGATTGGAATCCATATCTCCATATAATAGTCTTTTGCATTGACGTCACCACCCATATAGACTTCAAGCTCCGGCAGATTCGCATGCTTATACCCCGTCTGTGGGAACCATTCGGAGAATATCCGTTTCCAGGTGGGCTGAATCGTTTCAGAGATAGGACCATTCAGCTCAAAAACAGCCCATTCATGGCCTTCCACCTCATAGTTGTCATAATCATCCACCGTGTCTTCACTGAACGCACCGATGACATAGTCAAACTCCGTTTCCTTATCCGGATCCATGGGCATGCATGCCCCGACACACTTGTCATCTCCAACTTTCTCCATCATCTTGCCAAAGCTCCCATCCTGCATGACATCCTGCCAGAAAACAGGTATCTCCTTGAAGTTGGCACCGTCAACGGTCGAGAACCTCTTGGTCAATCCATAAAACTTGAATCCCGGTTTGGTTTCAATCCTGTACTTCATAGGTACATCTCCTTTCACTGATATCTGATCGATAACTTCAGAAATGCCTTGACCGGTGTATTGTCCTTCCGGACCACCGATGGACTGGTTCCATGCGACTTCTTGAACGCTCTCGAAAAGCTCTCGGCAGAATCATACCCGTACTTCACGGCAAGATCGATAATCTTGATATCCGAAGACTGCAGCTCCATCGCTGCCATTGTCAGCCTGCGGTTCCTGATATACTCCTGAACACTCATATTCGTCAGGACCATGAACATCCTCTGATAGTAGAAAGGTGAACAAAGGGCAACTTCCGAGATCTTTCGGACAGACAGCTCCTCAGCCAAATGCTCCTCGATATAATCAATGGAATGGGTCATCGCTTGAATCCAGTTCATTTCATCATCTCCTGAAATAATAATACCATTTCTCTACATACTGTTCCTGACATTCCATGTCATGTATTGTCAGGTTGACACCAAAACAAAACTCCAGTCTATTATATCAGAACGAAGTTTCGTATACTAGATTTTCAACTGTATCTCAACTTCCCGTCGAGCAGTAATACCGAATCCCTATCCTGAAGGCAGCAAGCCCGATAGCAAAAACACAATACCAGTCAACGGCATCACCACTCCAGCCAGATACTCCGTGTCATGCAGGATTGCCCTCAAAGGAAAAAGCTGACGCTTCCAATAGGAATGATATAAACGAAGATCTTCCTGAACCACTCCCTGTAGATATCGATCGGATACTGCGCCGTCTGGACGCCTCCATAGGAAAAGGCATTCATGATTTCTAGACTTTCCACCGACCAGAAGGAAAGCGTCGCCTGCATCACCATCAGCCCCATGAAGAAAAACACAGCACAGACCAAACTGTAGATCAACATCAGCATATCGGTACCTGTCAATTGTTTTTCAAGGCCGTCAAGCCCCCAGAGAAGGACAATCAGTCCCTGAAGAAACCTGCCGATCCGCATGATTTGGAATTCAGTGCTGAGAATCTGTAGACTGATATTCCTAGGCCTTAGCAGAATCCTGTCAAAGGTCCCCTTTCTCACATGGTTATGGAAGACATCATAGCCTCTGCCCACCGCTTCCGCAATGGCAAAAGAGCAGTTGATGAATCCGTAGAAGATGGCCACTTCATACAGGTCCCATCCTTTAATGCTGTCGAACCTTAGGAAAAGGGCATAAATGCCCAAAAACTCGATGAAGGTGATCAGAAAATGACCGAGGGACATGAATATAAAAGAAGCTTTGTATTCCATCTGCTCCCTTATCTTGATCAAAACCATTTTAATATAGAGTTGCATTGCATCCATATTAGCCTCCCTGTACGACAATACGTTTTCTTGCAGCTGCAAGCATCAACCACCCCACAACCATCAGGGCCAGCGACCACACGATTTGATGAAGCAAAGTCTCGGTGAACGCTTCGAAATCGTAGAGACCGAGATATAACCGATACGGGGCATCCACCAGACCGCTGAAGGGTAAAAAACGCAAGAACGGCTGAAGCCAATCCGGAAAGAACGCCAATGGAATCACCATTCCCGAAAAAAATGGTGACAACAGCAGGCAAAAGCCGCTCCACACCATCGCCGATGGTGAACAACACCGATATAGTGATGATATTGGAGATGGCACCTCCCAAAATGATGCCCATCACGATGGTAATCATGAACATGGCAAAATGCATTGGATTGACAGGACCAGTCATTTTCATTTCAGTCGGCACGATGAAGAATGCGGCAATGATCAGCAACGGAAACCTTAGCAGCGTCACTGCAATCCGCTGTGCCACAATCCTGCAATACCAATATCTGTAGGTATCCATCGGACGGACCAGTTCATAGGCAAAGTCACCCGTGCGAATCATGCTTGGACTTCTCTGTCCCCGTTCCAGGGCAGCAGACCTAAGAGCCCCTGCCCAAGCCAGATATAGGTGACTGTCTGCGGCAAAGTCATAGGAAATTGCTCACCGCCTCCGGATTCATAGAAAGCCAGATAGATCATGACCATGACGAATCCGAAGAACAACTGGGTGAACAGTCCCGCCAATGCAGCCATCCTGTAATTCAGAATCAAGCCGAAGCGCATTTTGAAGATACCGATCAATCCTCTCACTTAACCACCTCCTCGTACAGTGTATGATAAGCAACCAGTAATTGGTGTACTAGATGCCAAGCGCATGATAAAGCCTGGCGATGATCTCTTCAATGGAGGCGTTGTGTGTGAGAATATCTTCAACTTCAAAAGAGGAGGCCGCTTCCTTGATCAATTCCGAAGCCTTCACCTTGTCCGGATCAAAGGTATAAACCGCCTGTTTTCCATCGTAGGAAACCAGTCTTGCACCCCGAAGTTCAGGTATCACCCCATGACTATGACCTGGCCGATCGCTTTCCATCATTTCAGCAAAATCGATGATCAGTCTACGTTCTTCTGTCACCAATTTCTGAGCCCCTTCACGTCACCATCAAAGAGAATCTTCCCCTTGCCGATGACGATGACCCTGCTGCATAGAGCCTCGATGTCATCCATATCATGGGTCGTCAGAATAACCGTCGTACCGAATTCATGGTTGATGGTCTTGATGAACTCCCTGACCGCCAGTTTGCTGACGGCATCCAAACCGATTGTCGGCTCATCCAGAAACACCACCGGCGGATTGTGGAGAAGGCTTGCCGCCAATTCACAGCGCATCCTCTGTCCAAGGCTCAGCTGCCGGACCGGAATATGAATGAATCCTTCCAGATCCAGTTTTTCCACCAGCCTGTTTTTCATTTTTCGTAATCTTCCTGTTCAATTCTATAGATATCCCTTAGCAGCTCAAAAGAGTCGATAACCGGCACGTCCCACCATAGCTGGGACCGTTGGCCGAATACGACTCCTATGTTCTTCACATGTTCTTTTCTCTGTCTGTAAGGTATCCGTCCATCGACGATGCATTCACCTTCTGAAGGCGTCAGGATGCCGCTCATGATCTTCACCGTCGTCGACTTACCGGCACCGTTAGGGCCGATATAACCCACCAGTTCGCCTGACTTGATATGAAAGGATACACCATCAAGAGCATGAACTGTTTCATATTCACGTTTGATGAAATGCCTAAGAGCGGCTTTCATGCCGCTCTTACGCTTTGCAACCTTGAAGGACTTGCCCAGATTGTTGACTCGAATTTCTCCCATATTACCACTTCCCCGATATTGGCCTGCAGCCAATCATTATCTGTTGTTTCATGAGTATGTCATCTCATGAGACAGTTGACTGATGATTTGTTTATGGAAACTACATAGAATATAATTCTAACAATTAGGGGAATAAGTGTCAAATCACACTGAATCACAGCCCCCTGTGAATGTTCATAATCATATGTAAGAAAAATTTCCTCAGCTTTCCAAAATCAGCCAGGAACGTATCGGCTGTTTTTCTGACCGAATCACTGTTCACCGTCTTGTCTTTGACATGCGTCAATAAAAGCTGCTTCACTTTCCCATGGTGTTCGGCCGGAATCATATCCATCAGGAACAGCAGCTGGATGCGACTGTTGCCTTCGAATTCCATCCCGTCACCCAAGTCGATGCACTCATGATTCGCTTCTTCCTCTCTCTGGGCCAAAAGCATTTCTTCGGTCATCACCTGATCCCGCTCAATCCCGATTCTTTCAAATTGCTCATCAGGGGCTTCGCTGTCGAGCATCGCCTTCCTCAGCTTCTCAATCATTTCAGCCTCGATTTTCAAGTCATCAAGCTGAATTTCCTGTTCCCAGTCGGCTTGGACATCATATAATCTGTGTCCGAAGCGGTACAACGGCAGCATGGCTTTCGTCGGTATCTTGAGTACCGGGATGCCCTCCGTGAATTCAAATCCGTCGCACGGCTCGCTTCTCTTCAGTTGATTCTCCTTGAAGAAATCCCTCATAACCGTGGGCATCAGGGTATATTCATACAGAGGACCGTTTTCCGGTGATGTTGCACCTCTCATATAGGTGCGTTTCCCGTCCGTGATGTTTACATGACCGCCATGTATCCCGAACAGTGCCGTTTCCCTGATCACAGTGTCATTTTCAATGACCGGCCTCATCGATCTGCCTTCCATGCTGGAAGGAATCTCCAGTCCGAAATATTCAAGCAGTGTCGGAGCGATATCTATCGTTTGAGCCAATGATTCCCGGCATTCGTTTTTATTGCCACATCGTGGATCCCATATGAAGAACGGTGTATTGATCACTTCATTGTAGAAAGGCTGAAGATTCTTACCCCACCACTGATGTTCTCCCAGAAGGAATCCATGATCGGTGTTCACGATAAGCATCGTATCCTCCCACATGTTGTATCTGTCGAATGCATCCAGCACTTTGCCAAGATTTCTGTCGCACATGCTGACCAGTGCCGCATACTCATAATTGGCATGTTCAACGACCTCATCGCTTTCCATCACCGGCGAATACGGAGGCCAGTCGCACATCTTCCCGTCATATTCATGGGGATACAACGCTTTGTACTCCTCCGGACAGACAAACGGTTCATGGGGATCAAATGTCTCAATCTGCAAAAACCAACTGTCTTGGCCGATATTGGTTTCGATGAATTCAAGACCTGACTCAAACGTCACTGTAATGGCCTGATCCTTTTCATCTTCCTGATAGGAACGGTTGATCCAGTTCTGACGGAAGGACGGTTTCTTGGCAATTGTCTCCACGTACTCCGGAATCTCAACATTGCCCAGTTCCGCCTTCCAGGGATCGCCCTCCTGGCCCCGTGCCAGCTCCCAACTGCTGTATCTTCCATGGTACGTTGCCCCGCCGTCTTCAAAATAATGGTAATGGTCTGTCACCAAGTGTGTATAGATACCGTTCTTCTTCAACATTTCAGGCATCGAAACATCAAACGGTTCCAACGGGCCCCATGACCGGTGCAAAAAATTATATCTGCCTGTATGCAGCTCTCTTCGAGCCGGCATACAAGGCATACTGCCACCATAAAAGTTATTGAATTTCACTGTCCGTTCTGCCAGTCTGTCAAAATTGGGCGTCTTCACCCAGTCATTTCCGTATGGTGAAAGACCTTTTTTTATTGAGACTGTCAAACATTACCATAACTGCTTTCATTGTTCATCTCCTATTTCAGTTCCGCTAACCAACGACATCGATAGCTTCCTGTCCAAGCGGTTCCTGCTTGATTTCATCCTGTTTACCGAGTTGGATGGCAAGTATGATACCTGCAACTGTTCCCACCAGCATCAGCGGCATGGTCAGAGCCGAGAATCTCGGTTGAAGCCCCACATTACCAATGACAATCATGAAAAAGAACACAAGTGTGGCACTTTGAAACTGCCCTGCAATCTTATTGGTCGATGCGGCTACTATCAACATTTGCAGTGGTTTGTTATTCTTCAGAACGCTTACATATTCACGCAGCTTTCTTTTTTCTCCCTTTTTTGCACTTGCATAATGCTCTTTATTGTCTTTCTTCCATATGCCGATGACTGCAATAGCTGTAATGGACATGCTGAGAAGCGCGATATAGACCACAAAACTTCTCCATGCTTCCGGATTCGTAAATCCGCCATGACTCTTGATATACGGTACCGCTTTTGTCATAACCATCATCATGGCACCAACTGTGACAAACATACCAACACCATCCATGGCCTGAATCTACCGAACCTGGTATCCGTCTTATCTATCAGCAGACCGATGATCGGATCGGTGACAGCATCGAAGATACGTGTCACCGTCATGAGTGTGCCGATAGCAGCAGCTGCTACCACGAAGCTGCCCTGAGTGACATACAGCATCAGAAAACTGCCGAGAAATATCATATGTACATTTGTTGCCCCCATGATTCCACCAAACATGATGAGTTGCCATATTGTCGCTGTGTTGTAATTCGGTTTTTGACTCTTCATTGAAGTTGACATAATTTAAACCCTTTCTCAATACAATATAAACGATATGCGCATATCACTTAATATAATGGTACCATTTCAGCGGGACTTCCACTACATTATACATTACCAAAACTATACTATTGGTTACCATTACTATAGACAAATCGGTAATATTATTGTAATCTGGTATTGAATTCCGGAATAAGGAGGTGCCTATGCAACAAACACTCAAAAAAAAAGATGCTGCTGGTGAACCGGCTGACAAAAACAGATGTCCATTGCCTCAACAGGCATAACAACATCATCCATAGCATTGTCGCCATGGATTCTCCCCCATTCATCAAAGCCGATTTCAACAGCGTCATCATTCATGTAAGATCGGCTGCAAGGATGGATCCGAATTCATTGATCGACTATATGAGTCCACTGGGCTTCCAATTCATGGTTTATCCGATATTCAAAGCTGATGACATGTATGATGGTTGTGTGGTTTTTGGTCCGATATTGCTTGATACGACAGAAATGATTCCTGAAGTCGATCAAGAAGACTCCAATCTATTGAACGCCTATATCAGTCACTTGGAGATCAATACGGAAGAATCCTATCGTTTGAAACGTATCTTCCTGTACAACACTTTAACCAACGACATGACCGAACCCAAACAAATCAGCGAAACAATGACTGAAACCGCCGCAACCGATATGGTTACTGATGAAGAGACCTATTACAATTACGATGACTTCACAAAATTTCTGAAACAGAACCACGCGGCAGAACAACTGACCATGAGATATATCGCTACCGGAAACATAGAAAAACTTAAAAGAGAAAAACGAGCAATTGAGTGGTGACACACAGTACATCTATACGAAAAGATCTCGCATCAACCACTTAAGGACCCTAAAGGATCTTAACATTTCAATGAATTCATTATCCCTAAGGGCAGCCCTAAAAGGCGGTTTACCTGAAATCCTGGGATACCATCTATCCAATGCCTTTGCTGTGAAGATTGAAATGACGAATCAACTTTCACAACTCCAACATCTGAACGATGAAATCACGGAAACGTACTGCAGATACGTCAATGAATATGCCGGCACCCAACATTCAAAAATCACCAAACTTGCCATCGATTACATCCTGCTCCATCTCTCCTCACACATCACAGTCAAAGAGATGTCAGACGCGTTATTCACGAATCCATCCTATTTGTCCAGAAAGTTCAAGCTAGACACGGGATATGCAGTATCAGAGTATATCTCCCGGGAGAAGATCAAGCAGGCCAAACTCCTGATCAGTGAGACCCCATCTACATTGACTGAAATTGCCGGTCTGACAGGCTTCAACAGCTATACGAATTTTGCGAAAGTCTTCAAGAAGGAAACGAAAATGACACCAAAAGAGTATAGGAGAAGATCCCTGACAGGGATTGAATAGACTGACGAATTAAAAAGGACATCTCTTTGAATTCAATTCAAAAGAGATGTCCTTTTCTATCTTTATTATTTGATTCTAAGTCATACGCACTAGATCATCATCAGCGTATACACAACACCGATAAATCCGATACCTGCCAACAGCAACACCAGCTTCTTCGCCATCTTGCCTTCATGCTCCACGGCGTTACCGAACATACCGAATACGATCGGGTGCACCAGGAACGGCATCGCAAATATGAATGCAATCAGTCCTGCAGCTTCTTCACCGAACATGCCACCCTGTACTGCTGCAAACAGACCGAAGTGTGACAGTGCGGATGAAACCGCAATGGATACATGCTCAAGCGGCATACCTGCAAGGCTTAGTATGGTAAAACTTCCAAACACGGCGGTCAGCTGCCAGCCGAAGGAGTACTGCATCAGTCCCTTGACTTCCGTAGCGTCGTCGCCATTCGCATTCCTGAGCGTTCTGATGGATATATACGTCAGGATAAGTCCTACGACGATAATCGGGATTGTCCACCCTACCATCAGCTCGTCTCTTGCAGCACTTGCGGCAAGAATGGAGAACACGAACACGTGACCGAAGAATGGGATGTTGATCATGATCGGAGCTCGTGTCGCAGCGCCTTTTCCTAAGTCACCACCGGTACATGCACCGGTAAGACCCGAGTGGGAAAGGGCACCTGCCATACCCGGAGCCAGGTTCCGTACATGGTTTGACTTACCAAGGAATATCAGGATTGCGATTCCGGCGAACATCCAGAATACCTGACCTGTAAATCCGTAGATCATAACGTTGGTTACGCCTTCGATCTTGAAAGCTTCACCGATTCTCGATCCTCCGATCAGGAAGTTCCCAGCGAGTACGATAGGGATTCCCGCAAACAGCAATGCATTGATCGTCGGTCCGAACTTCCAGTTGGAGAAGATCATACCGAGTCCTGCTGACAGCAGCATGGCGAAGAAGATCTGAGGCAGTCCGATGATGTCCTTGATCGCCTGTGAGATGTACAGGGAAACCATCAGAATACCGATGATAACGATGATCTCAACGACACCTTTACGGATGTATTTTTGCTTGTTCAATATCTTTGCCTTGTTGTCGATGAAGATGACCGCCAATACAAAACTCAAATAGCCCAGAAGAAGATAGGAGTCCCCAAGTATATCCCCTTCAGCAGCACCGACCAGTATCCTCTTGATGGATTCGATACCGATCAGAATCAGGAATGCCCTCAGCATGAAGAAGATATGGGTCCTGTTGGTTCCGAGGATCACTTCTTCCTCATTTGGTATCATGATATCATCGACTTCCATCTTCTGATTCGTGAACAACTTCCTGAGTTCCTGTCCCCCAACAAAGAACGAAGCGATCAACGCTATGATTGTTGTCTTGCTTGCCAAAACGACCACCGGAAATCCGCTCAATCCGGGTTTGGCAATGTTACTTGCCACCATGACATATCCCATCAGAAGTCCGAAGACAACAATAATGAGAATGGACGAATACCTGGTCCCCGCAACCACTGTTCTTGCTACCAGAACCATGGTGATGAGCACGATCATCGTCAGTAAAAAATGATTCAATGAATAAATGTGTGAAAACTGTTCAACAATACCTTCCATCTAATTCTCTCCTCTTAAAATATAACTGAAGCTTGGCCAATAATAATGTATACATTGTACAAGTTATATATTGTATAATGTATACACGAATCATAGCATGATTATAAACGAATCATTCCGAAAAATCAATCCGGAATTGTTATAATTATCTATATGCCATTTATAATTTCTATGTGTTCCAAGTATTGTAGGTGTCAAGACAGTCATTCACATAGTCCATCAATGCATGATAGCTATGTGTCTGATTGCGTCTGCAGACATTCGCTTCCTCATCACAAAGGAAACATTTCCTCGGCTCAAGGTCCAAATCCCTACGGGAAATCATGCCCTCGTCCTCATGGATCAGGTCGATATCAAGGAGCCTGCCGATCGTCGTCGAGTCTTCGTACAGAACCAGCAGCCGTTTCAGTTCGTGACAGTCGCCGATAATGCTGATGAATCCGATAGGTCCGCTCTTCATGTTGCTGCATTCGATATGTTCAATCTTGAAGCGTTCGAATTTCAGCACCTCAACCAGACCGAAAAAAGACTTGGCAAAGGCTTTGGATATATCCTCGCTGTTTTTGACCGTTCCAGGTATGTTCATCGTCATGGAGACGAGATTGTTTCCGAATTCTTCCAGCAGCTTCTCCTGAGACAACTGCCTGTCAGCCCTTGCCGATAGGATGTCATCTCTCGTAAGCGCTTCTTCTCTTGTCATTACTGTCACGCCTTCACTTCCTTCACCTGCTTGATTACATCGATGATCGTTCCGTCCCGGTATTCCACCACTCCGACGATATTCTCTTCAAATTCATTCGGTTTTGGCTCGCCCACCAGTCGGCTGACCTGCTGCTGAAGGTCTTTGACATCCACAAGCTTCACGCCTGCCTCGGTCAGTTTCTCAATCAGGTCGGTCCTTCTCGGATTGACCGCCACACCTCTGTCGGTGACAAGAACATCTACGGTTTCGCCCGGCGTAATCACCGTCTGCACCTTCTCGACGATGGAAGGCGTACGGCCTCTCATCAGAGGTACAACGATGATGGTCATCTTGGCGGATGCCGCCGTATCGGAATGTCCGCCTGAAGCCCCGCGGATGAATCCGTCGGATCCGGTCATGACATTGACGTTGAAGTCGACATCGACCTCAAGCGCACTGAGAATGACCACGTCCAACTTGTTGGCGATGCAGCCTCTGTTGAACGGATTGGCGTAATAACCTGCCTCGATCTCATGATGCATCGGATTGTTCTTGAAAGAGTTCGCCGCATACAGGTCAAAGCTCTGGACATCATACAGGTGCTTGATCAGCCCTTCCTCGTGAAGCTCCACCATCGGCTGGGTGATGCCGCCCAATGCAAAATTCGCCTTGATGCCCTGCTCGATCATTTCTTTTCTCAGGAACCTGGTCACTGCCAGCGAAGATCCTCCTGAGCCGGTCTGGAAGGAGAAACCGTGTTTGAAGTATCCGCTGTTCACAATGACTCTTGCAGCCTTCTCGGCAATCAGAAGCTCTTTCGGATTCTTGGTGAACCTCGTAGCACCACTGGAAATCTTGGCCGGATCTCCGATTTCATCCACGACCACAACATAATCCACATCCACCTGCTTGATGCTGGCAGGGATGTTCGGGAATTCCTTCAGAGTATCCGTAATGAGGACGACCTGGTCCGCATGTCTGGAATCCGTTCTGGCATAGCCGAGGGATCCGCAGATGGCCTTGCCCCTTTCACCGGATGCGTTCCCGTACTCATCGGAAGACGGTACACCCATGAATGCCACATCGATGGACAGCTCGCCGGTTTCGATGGCTCTCGCCCTGCCGCCGTGGCTTCTGAAGATGACCGGTTTCTCCATCAGTCCTTTGGAAATCTCTTGTGCCAGTTCACCTCGAAGCCACTGGTGGTGATGCCTGTGATCACGCCATTCTTGATATGCTCGATCAGCGGACTATGAACTCCTGTCAGTGAACTGCTGGCAAGATACAGGTTCTTGATGCCTTTTGCGGCAATACGGTCCATGACCATATTGATGATCTTATCACCGGATCTGAAATGGTGGTGGAAGGAAATGGTCATCCCATCCATAAGACCTGTTCTTACTATCGCTTCGTCAATACTGTCAAGCAGCTTGGTCGCCTGGCCAGGTTCAACACAGGCTATCTTTCTGCCGTTGAAACGCATATCCGGATGCACCGCAAAAGGCCCAGTATACAGCTGTTTGCCCATCTTTTCTGCAATCTGTTCTGATATTTCTCTTCCTAATCTATTAATCATCTTATCTCCTACCTCCTATGCCTCTGCTGCCTGCGCGAGTGTCAACAGTCGCTCGGCACGGTCCACAATCGGCTTGTCAATCATCTTACCGTCAAGGGAGATAACACCCAGACCGTTCTTCTCAGCTTCGCTGGCAGCTTCTCTGATTCGCTTCGCCTTGACAACCTCATCCTTGGATGGTGCAAACACATCATGGACGATGTTGACCTGTCTCGGATTGATGATGGATTTTCCGTCAAATCCGAGCTGCTTGATCTGCTCGACTTCATGCCGGAATCCTTCCTCGTTGTTCACATCAGAGTAACCGTATCGATCGCGTAGATCTTGGCCGCCCTTGCCGCCATGAGGATCTGGCTTCTCGCCACCATCAGCTCGGCGCCTTCGTCGCTGCGCTTCGTATACATGTTGGTGACAAAGTCCTCCGCACCAATGGCGATGCCAATCAACCTGCTGGAGGCTGTCGCGATGGCATAGGCATTCATGACGCCCAACGGACTTTCAACCGCAGCCATCATCTTGGTGCTGCCGACAGTTCGGTTGTACTGACGCTCCGCCGATTCGATGATCGCTTCCACATCCTTGATATCCTGTGCTGTTTCCGTCTTCGGTAATCTGACAACATCCACACCAGCAGAAACTACTGCATGGATATCTTCCCGACCCAGTCCGGATTCAAGGGAATTGATCCTGACAACCACTTCCGTATCACCGTAATCCATCGTGCTGATCGCCTGATGCACCATGAATCTGGCGCTGACCTTCTCCGTCAGAGCGATGGAGTCTTCCAGGTCGAACATCAGCGAGTCCGCTCCGTAGATGCCTGCATCCCTTAACATCCCTGGATTGTTACCTGGGACATACAACATGGTTCTTCTCAATTTACACATTACATTCCCTCCCATGCGATGTTTTCTCAATGCCTGCGCCAAGATATGCTGCCGTCTGCAGCCTTGCCTTGATTGCGAAATCCAGTGCGCCCTTATCGATGGCCGTCACTTCACATTCGGAAACCCCCAATTTCTCAAGTTCACGTACCATCATCTCTCTGATGTGGTCTCCGAATTGTTTTTCAACCACGCTTTCCAAATGAACCCTGATCTTGCCGTTTTTCCCTGGTGCAATCCGAACCTGGATGTCACTGGATTCCAGCGTGCCGGAAACTGCACTGTTAATAATCTTCATGCTTTCACCTCTCCATTTCATTAATGTCTTGTATTGGAATCTTTGATTTTATTGATAATCGGTGTTGCTTCCTCTGACCTTAAGAACCTGTAGGTCGTTTCCGGAACGATGGCTTGCACCTCTTCCCACCGGTCATTTCTAATGTATTCACGTACATAGGAGGCACTGATCAGCCTGTCGTCATACTCCTTGCGCGGCACCTCGACGACTTCCAATGTACCGCCGTCCATGACCTCCTTCATCACCTCATTGTACTGCCTGGTGGTCTGGCAGATCTTCTCTTCGCCCACATAACGCTTGGTGATGCCAAGATAAGGTGCGATGATATCCTTGAAGATGGTCAGGTCCAGTCTGGCATGTTCCTGCACCGAATTGTCGCCGTCCTTCAGGAAGTACGTAGGGAAGGTCGCGGATGAGATGATATAGTCCTCGCCTTTGACCACATGCACATTGTCATATTCACTGACACCTTCTTCGATCAGCCTGTACCGCACATCGTTGGGGAACAGCGACTTCTGCTCCCATACGACGAATAGATAGAGATGGTCGCAGCTTTCAAGAGCCTTTTCCACCAGGTACTTGTGACCGTTGGTGAACGGATTCCCGTTCATGACGATGCTTCCGACCACTTGTCTTCCTCCGTCTCCACCTTGAGGTCCTCGAGATAGTCATAGATGCCGTGGGGCGAACTGTCCATCAGGACGACTTTCTCCGTCTTCATCAGCGGATGGAAACCGAAGTAGGTGAAGGATTCGCTGCTGTCCGGCTTCGTATAGATGAACATGTGATGGTTGCCTCTTCCGAACTGATATTCAATCAGATGGGTCATGAGCTTGTTGATGGCCCCCGTCCCCCGGTAATCCGGATTCACGCAGAGGCTTCTTAAGGTATTCCCCGCAATGGAACCTGTCGCCACCAGCACGCAGTCGTCATACATCCCTATAGTCTTCTCGACGAAGGGATCCAGTTCCAAGTCATCTCTTTCCAATAGGTTCTTCACAACATCGATATCTTCATCAATCGAATGAAACACATCCCGTATAATCAGTTCGCCCATCTTTTCACTCCTAATCTTTAAGATTTCATTTCTTGAAACGCAAAAAGACCAGCACAAAGAAAATCCTTTGTACTGGTCATCAAAAGCATAAATCAATATCTTCATCAGCAACAGCTAGAATATTAATATGATTCAGTGTCTCCTCGAACATAATCCATATCTTCGACGAGCTCTCATTGTCTAAACTCTATCATCATTCGTTTATTCTGTCAATACTTCTTGTGTATTTTTCTTAGTCTTTATATTGATTTTAGGAAATTTTATATATTTTTACCGTCAACATCCACAATCCAGTTTATATCTCCAGTCCTTCAAGCAATCCGAGGAATACGGTTACAGCCAGAAGATCAGCCGACCTCCGGGACTGATTCGCCTTTTCGAATATTCACGGTCCATCAGTTTCACCATTGATTTCCCCGTATTGGTCGTCATACCGCCGTCAGCGATGAAATTCATGGCATGGCCTTGAACCTCCTCTAGTACCTTGTCATCGTGACGGTGAAGGATATTGGTATCTTCCACTTGGGACATCAGACTGAATAGGATCTGAATCAACAGGTGATTCAGGGGCATGCTCTCGTAGTGTTCGAACAACGTCGGCAATCCGTGACTGAGCACCGACTCGAATCCAGATTCTGCCTCACCGCGGATACCGGTAACACCGTATTCAAGATACAGCCTCTCTCCATGACTGAGTTCTCTGTTCAAGTCCATCTGTTGAAGTTCCCTCTCCGTGATGCCTTCCACCATCTTTGCAGCCAATCCGCAGGCTTCCTCGGAACTGACATGATAGCTTCCGGACCTTCGCATCAGAACCCCGGCAGCGGCGCTCAGGAGGCACAGGGAAAAATAATACCTTTATGGGTATTCACCCCGCTCGTCGCACGGAACATCTTCTCTTCAGCCCGGACACCAACCTTACGGATCTTTCTGAACAACTCCTGATAATCCTCCCCGACGAATGCATACCCGGTGTCGACAATCTCCTCGATGCAGTCGGTGAATGACATGGCGCTTCTTAAGAACAGCTCATAATCCATATCATCATGGGCCCCGCTGTTATCCCTGTCCACCAGGCCCGGTTTCGGGTGGCACTCACCTCATAGATCATCGCTTTGACAGCCAACTGACTGACATAGGCACTTTGCTTCAAACACATGGTTAACCTCCCATAATCCGCAGGCATAGATGAAGACGCAAGAAAAGCGGCTTCGCCGCGCTTTTGCCTTGGCAAAATTTCGTTGTGTGGAAGGAAAGTTTCGTTGACACAAAATGTGATGTTTCTGCACATTTTGTTAAAATTGAAGAACTTTCCTGTAATACAAAAAAGGCCAACACAAATAATGTGTTGGCCTGATAAAGCGTTTCAGTCTTTATTCCCTGCTAACATAAACCCAATACGTCTAAAAACGATCACTGAAAACCTTCAATTTCTCAGTGCTTCAATAGAATAATCATAAACGAAATCACCCCAAATGTCAATAGGACCTATCGATTGAAGCCCATTAGTCCATCGATCCGCTCTATTGGGAACTTAACATGGACGAAATGCAACAATATGTATATTACATGAAAGATCTGCATATATCATGGTTACTTACATAAATCATCTATCAATATGCTCACTTCTACCTAGGAACCAGTCAACCTGTTCAGCAGTCGGATACCCTTCCATATCACCGCTGACCATAGTTGCCATAGCACCGATACAGTTTGCCAGTACCGCGCATTCATTCAGCGAATGGCCTTGCAACATGCCAGACAGGAAACCGGCCGCAAAACCGTCACCTGCTCCAACCGTATCAACCACTTCTTCGACTTTGTGGCCTTCAACGAATTCAGCTGTCGTCTTATCCGAAACATAGCAACCTTTCTTGCCCAGTTTGACAGCAACTGTTGAACAGCCCATTTCATGAAACGCTTCGGCGATTTCTGTGGGATCAGTCAAACCGAGGAGCAGTTCCCCTTCATCCATACCAGGCAATATGATATCCGCCGATCTTGCGATTTCAAGCAGTACCGGCTTTGCTTCTTCTATACTCCAGAGTTTGAGGCGGATATTCGGATCAAAGGAAATCAGTGTATTGTTTTCCTTGGCGATTCGAATAGCTTCAAATACAGTCTCCCTTGCTGATTGGGAAAGGGCAGGTGTTATGCCTGTCAAGTGGAGAATTTTCGCATTCGCAATATAGTCATGATCCAATATTTCAGGTGTCATATAACTTGCTGCAGAATGTTCCCTGTAATAATATACATTGGGATTCGCATGACCGAAATGTTCCTTGAACAGCAAACCTGTCGGATGCTGTCTGTCATAATTGACTCTTGACACATCAACCCCTTCACCGGCGATGACAGCATTGATGTACCTACCGAACTCATCATGTCCCAGACTGGAGAACCAGCCAACCTTATGGCCAAGACGGGACAGGGCGATAGCTACGTTCGACTCTGCTCCAGCAATGGACTTGCTGAAGCTGTATACATATTTCAGTGGTCCCTGATTTTCAGGATTAAACAGGACCATACTTTCACCAAATGTAATACATTCCATAGTACATCTCCTTTCAAAAGTTGATTCCAGACCGGTAGTAATCTTTATTCCGCTATTACCTCTACTCCAATTGTAACCTCTCCACGACTAGAAGACAACACTGAGCAGGGTCAGTCCGATGACGAAGGTGATCAGAGACATCCCGGTACTTAAGATCACCGTATTGGCTGCCAGTTTGGCATTGCCGCCCAGTGCTGATGCCATGATGAAACTGGTGATGGCTGCCGGTGAACCGAACAGCACAAACACGATGGCTGTATCAATATATGAAAACCCAAGAATGATTGCCAGTGCTACTGAAATAGCCGGAAAAACCATGACTTTTAGTATTGCAGCTTTGAAGCCGTCTCGAATGGTATCCAATTCACTGAAATTCAGATATGCTCCAATCCCCATGAGGCCAAGCGGCGTTCCTATCGCTCCCAACATGGTCAGGGTCCTGTTGATGACACCTGGTATCTGCACCTGGTTGATGCTGGCAATGAATCCCAGTGCAATGCCGATGATCAGCGGATTAGTGGCCACTTTTCGTATGATTCCCTTTAAATTATCCCTTCTGGATTCAGAGCCTTTCTCAGACAACACCCAGATTGCCAGAACGTTGTACAGCGGTATGATGACAACAAAAAGCAAAGCCATACGTCCAACAATCTGATCTCCGAATAGGTTATACAGCACGGCATAACCCAGAATGATATAGTTGCTTCTAAATGCTCCCTGCACGAAAGTCCCCCGACTGTCATGGTCGGAAATGAACTTAACGGCCAGCCATTTGGCCAGGAAGAAAATCACCATGGTCAACGCTGCTGCAAAACCTGCAAAGCGAAGTGCTTCCACATCAAACAGAACGGATGTGTCTGCCTGACTGACCTTAAGAAACAGCATGCTGGGCAGACAGGCATTGAAAATGACCTTCATGGCCATATTGACAAAACTTGCGTCAATCAGTCTTCTCCATCTGAAGAACCAACCTATGCCGATAACAGCAAAAACCGGCATTACGACATTGAGTGCTGTAATAATATGTGTCATAGTGAACTCCTTTCACTGAAACTATTTGGGCGGATTGCAAACCATAATTTCCAAAGATACTTCTCCCGTTTTTTCAAAACAGACCTGTTCCACACCGGCCGGGCAAAAGAGCATATCCCCCTGTTCGACCTGATGCTTTTCAACTCCGTCATCCAAGACACCTTCACCCTTAAGGATAATATATGTCGAGAACATGTCTCCTGCGGTTCTTATGTATTGCCCATCGATGATGACTCTATTCATCTCGAAGAGCTTCGTCACGCTATCATCGATAATCGCATACTCCTTATAGCCCTCTTCCGAGTGCGCCAGACGATGTTCAATCTTCCACTTGTCAAGGGTTGTCTCCAGATCATAAGCGTCATAATGGAAGCAGTCGAACATTCTGTCAAACCCAAGCCCCTGATGGATGAGCATGTCAGGTACTTCCCTGTGGGTAGGAGTCATCCTTTCCACGCGTATCGTATAGTCCGTAGGCTCCTGGATTTCAACCATGAAGCAACCGGAACCGATGGCATGGGGGACACCGCCCTCGAGCAGGAAGGTGTCTCCCTCCTGAACAGGAACCTTATGCAGACAGTCCAGCATGCCTTGAATGTCCTGCTCTTCGAACAGTGACTTCCACTGCTCCCTGGTCGTCCCCGGTTTGAAACCCAGCAATACATAAGGTTTCTCTCCTTCGACTTCTCTTCCGCCCAGGATGTACCACGCTTCAGTCTTGCCGAATTCGGAGTTGAAAGCAGACATGGCGAACTGTTTGTCCGGATGTACCTGAACTGTCAGTCTTTCAAGGGAATCAAGGATTTTGATCAGCACAGCGGTGGTCAGGCCATACTTCTTATAATGCTTCTCACCAAGAAAACCGATCGGATTCTCTTTGATCAAGTCAAGCAAGATCTGCGGACTTCCATCACAGACAACCTTGCTCAGACCTTCGTTCTCTATATGTTCCCGTCCCGGGTTCCTTGCATGAACGACGGATGCTATCCATTCTTCAGGCATCTCATTGTCCGAAGCATTCTCTTTTCCCTGCCACTGCTCGATCTTCTTGCCCCCGGAATAGGTTCTCCATACTCTGTTCGATTCCAACCGCAGGACTCTCTTGCCTAATGCACTTATTTCCATCTTTACTCCTTTCACCACATCCAGTCCCATTCAACAGAAAAAGATGTGCCTTTCGACACATCGATCTCTGTTTATATGAGGTAGGTTGCATCTACTAGATACACTTTTTTATAGGAAGTCCTGTCCGCCGTTGATCTGAACCACTTCTCCTGTCAGGAATGATGCTTTATCGCTGACAAGGAATTCGATAACGGAAGCGACTTCTGAAGGATCACCGAATCTCTTCAAGAGGATATTGTTCTTCCAGGAGTTGAAGAGCTCCATGTTCTTTTCCTTTGTAGCTTTATGGAAATCAGTATCGATGGTTCCAGGTGATACTGCGTTGACACGGATACTGTATTCCGCAAGGTCTTTGGCTAAAGCTCTTGTCAGTGTAAGTACCGCAGCTTTGGACGTACCATAGACGCCTGCACCCGGTCCGCCAGAGTTCCATGCAGCGATGGATGTGAAGTTCACGATGGAAGCGTCCTCGCTCTTCTTGAGCATTGGAATGGCTTTTCTTGTTACGAAGAAGACGCTGTCAAGGTTAAGGGCCAGGACCTTTCTGTAGAAGCTGTCTCCATATCTTCAAATCGTGAACGTCCGCCAAGGCCGCCTGCATTGTTGATCAATACGTCCAAATGTCCGTATTTCGCTGCGATCGCATCCATTTTCTCATTGACCATCTCTTCATTGGTGACATCGAAAAGGAACAGTTCCGCTTCGATTCCCAATTCTTTCAATTCTGCAAGGGCTTTTTCCCCTTGTTCTTCGCTGATGCCGTTGATGATGATATCATAGCCGGCCTTTCCTAAAGTCTTTGCTGTCTCGAGTCCGATTCCACCCGTACCGCCGGTAATTAATGCGTATTTTTTCATTGTTTTCCTCCTAATAGGCTTAAATGGTTTGTTGCTGTGCTTAACGATCTATGATGTATCGAAATATAGTCTTGAGTTTTGTCTACCCTACGAAGTCATCCCTCTTGGGTGTGAATATGTCCAGGAGTACTCCTGCCTTCAGGCACACTGCACCATGAACGATGTCAGGTTCCTTCAAAGTGGAATCACCTTTCTTGACGATCTTCTTCTCCCCTCCGATATTGAATTCGAATTCGCCTTCAAGAACATAGCTGATCTGTTCATGAGGATGGGAATGCAGAGCACCGATGGCGCCCTTTTCAAAATGTACTTCCACGACCATCAGGTTGTCATTATATGCCAGCACCTTACGCTTGAGACCTTCACCCAGGTCTTCAAGCTCAGCGTCATTATTGTAGAAAAAATGTTGAATATCCATATATGCCTCCTAATCGGCGCTTACAGCAAGTTCCAGCTCATCTTGAAGCTCGCTTCGTCGCCTCTTTGTCTTAGAATCAGTGTTGTACGGTTCTTATCTATTGGATTATCCGGTGACTTTGCTATGAAGACTTCCATTCCATCACAGTCCATTTGGCTGGTCATCTTCTTGCCTTCAACCATCCAGGAAGCTCCATTTGGCTTCCTTCAGTCTTCGCTCTTTTCACATCACTCAGATGTTGATATCCGTTCTGGCTAAATATCAGTTCGCCACTGACACTGCAAACGTCATCCAGCAGCTCGCCTTGTACATGGAACACGTAATCGTACACATGGCTGGATTCTGACTTCACATAGAACCTATCCTCATAACCGGTATCGGTCAATTCAAGGTTTCTTCTGAACAGAACATCTTCGTAAACATTCTCAGCTTCGACGGTGCAGGAGGTATCTGTCTTCTCCACCATCGTTCCTGGTAGTACGGATGTATGGTTTTCCCATCAACAACCACGGTATTATGGGATAGACTCATTCGGTGCCATTCATTACAGATCACGGATCCGTAGCCTGCGTTGGACAGATCCCTTGTCAGGATCGTGTCACCAACCATGACCTCCACATTCATCTTGTCCGGATGGGCATGGGATGGTGAGTTGTGACCGTATTTGACGAACAGGTTCAACGGTTCCTTCTTCAAAAGGACAAAATTGGAATAGGGGTAGAACATGCTCCTGTCGTTCTTGACAACTTCGTCGGATAAATGGAAGTCCGGCAGGAAGCTGAATCGTTCAAAAGAAAGTTCGTTTTCATAATAGTACGGTTTAGACAGCGGCAATACGCTTCTATCCCCCGGCTTCTTAAGGATGCTGTTCAATCGTTTTCCGACTGCACTGTCGTAACCGAACACCTTGGTCGCAACGCTGTAGATATAGGAATAGGTCTTCAGGTTAACGTTCGGCCATCCATCATTTGGATTCGGCAGCAGATCATTGGAAACGCATAATCGAATGCTGTCAGCAGCATGTTTTCGATAATACCGAGTTCTTCTCCAAAGTCATAGTTATAATGGTCGGCAAACATGCTGAGGTATACCATGCCTTCCAGTGTGAAGAAGTTGTAATGGATGGACCCTTCATACCAGAAGAAATCTTTGGTTACACCCTCTCTCAGCTGCCTTCGGTTGTTGTACTCCCCTTCAAAAGCGAAATCGATCATTTCCTGGTTGCAGGCAAAGAGTCCCATGACCCCGATACCGCTGTTTGCCCAACAGGAGATGTTATGGATTGCCACTACCTGAGGCTTCAGCAGACGATAGGCTGAGGGTATGAATTCTTCCTTCACCTTACGGAGCAGTTCAGGATTCATATCCTCTTTCACCATTTCCATCGCGCTCAGCAACCGGATAAGGATGATGGATTCATTCAGCCCCTGGGGCATGATTCTTCCGCATCCCCACTCCATCGTCTCGAGGCTCTCATAACGATTGCCTTCTTTTTTTATGGAGAACAAACTCTTCATAATGGTCCACATAAAAGCTTGCAACCTTCTCGAAATATTCCAGATACTGCTTCTCGGATGTCAGCTTGTAAACCATGCTGCCTTCATCAGATTCAGTATCGCCAGATTTCTGTAATTGTATACCCATACGCCTTCATACAAGGCATCCGTATAAACCTTGCCGCACAATGGACATCGGTGATTTTTCCTGTCGTTGATATCAAAGACCAGCGGGCTTCCGTCGATGTCACAGAAGTAGTTGTGTCCCCACTCGGATATATCCTTCGGATCATCCTTGAAAGCTTTCAGGAATTCCAGCGACTCTTCTTTCATCAGCTGGAACATGTTTCTGTATTGTTCATCACCGTCCATCCTCTTAAGGATAGCTTCCGGATTGATAAAACTCATAATGTCATTTCCTCCTGTTTGCTGTGTCGAACCTTGTTCTTCAAGGATTCAACCAATATATAGGTCATAATGTAGAATACTCCAAACAGTATCGGCTCACCCGGCAGGAAGACCTGATCTGCTTCCAGTCCCATGAGGGCGCCACCGACCATATTGATGATGTCATAGACGATAACAACCCAGATCAGGATGAGATAGACCTGAAGAAAGTAACCCAGGCGGTATATGACCTTTCGTACCACTGACACTTTGGCTGTTGATTGCTTCTTTCCAGTATTCAGCATAAGACCGATGATGGGGTTCACGATGAACATTTCAAATATCCCCATGACGATGCCAAGGAAGAAGACGAAGTCTATGATTGTTGACTGTTGACCCAGTCCGGTCCCCCAGCCAATGAAAAAGTATACTGCAGATGCGGACCACCACCGAAGCAAATACTCGATTTTCTTATCTGTCAGCCACCTTTTTTTCATATATTCTATTCCTCTCTTGATAAATGCGTGAACATGACACAGACAACACCTACTAAATAGACGACCATCCCGATGGTAATAATGATCATGGATGCCCTGATGATATCGAGCGTTACGGATTGCTGCGTCAGATAATCAGCCCACGTCTTGGTCAAATATATATATCCGCTGCCCAACGCACCAACAAGCGATACTGCAAGTGCCCCCATGTGTTGTGTGGATCCGGCCTGCATCGATGAGAGATTGAACATAATCATCAATCCCGAAAGAATAAAGATGAAGAAATAGAATCCGACGTTTGAAACAAAAAGCTTCGTAATCATCGAAATATGCACCTGCGACACAGCCAGTTGAAACAGTGCGACAAAGAATAACAGTCTTTTCGATGTATTATAGATGAGATTTTTCATGATAACCTCCTAATATATCCTTTTTTCAGTATCGGCATCAAAGAAATGCACTCGATCAAGGTTCAGCAACAGTTCAACTTGCTTTTGATTCTTAACAGCATAATCTGTCTTGATCTTAGCAATCATCCGATGTCCATCGATGAAGAAATAAAGCAGCATGTCAGCGCCTAGAAGTTCTACGGCATCCAAATCAAAGGTGCTCTTGTAGAAGGTTCCTTCTTCCTCATCTTGGGTATGAAGGATTGTCTCAGGCCGTATACCTATGAGCACTTTTCTTCCCTCATAAGCCCTTACTCTGTCATGATGATCAGGAATCTGGAAATCCAGTTCTCCACTGACAAATTTCCCATCCTGAACCTTGCCTTCGATGAAGTTCATCGGTGGGCTTCCTATGAATCCTCCTACAAAAGTGTTCTCTGGGTGTTCATAGATTTCAGATGGTGTTCCGATCTGTTGTGCAATTCCGTCTTTCAAGACGACCATGCGGGTTGCCATTGTCAGTGCCTCCACCTGGTCGTGGGTGACATAGATGAATGTGCCTTTGATACGTTGATGCAGTTCAACGATTTCATTTCGTGTTGAATGCCTCAGTTTTGCATCCAGGTTTGACAAGGGTTCGTCCATCAGGAAAACCTTCGCGTCCCTTACGATTGCCCTTCCAAGTGCCACACGCTGCCTTTGCCCACCGGAAAGATGTCCCGGTTTACGGCTCAGCAGATCCCTCAAATGCACCACATCGGATACTTTCATGACATCTTCATGTATCTTGTCACTGGATTGATGACGGATCAGCATACTGAAACCCATATTCTCATAAACGGTCATATTGCCGTAGAGTGCATAGTTCTGGAAAACCATGGCGATATCCCTATCGGATGGTGCCATGTCATTCACTCTTTTATCGTGAATGACCAGATCCCCATTCGTGATGCCTTCCAATCCTGCAATCATTCGTAACAGTGTGGACTTACCGCAGCCGGAAGGACCAACAAGCACGATAAATTCTCCATCCTCGATTTCAATGTTGAAATCTCTGACTGCATGTACATTTCCCGGATAGATTTTGTTGATATTTTTACAGCTTAGAATACTCATTGTAATCCTCCTGACTATTGTTGTGCCTGTGCATCAATAAACCTCTGTCTCACTGTCGCACGATTTATGGTGATGATTGAACCGATAATCATGGCAAATGCGGAAATTTCCAGGGTGACAATCAAGAACATTCTCATACCCTGAGCGATTTCCATCGGCAATACGATGAAACGAAAGATTTGAGCCACTCCAATGATGAGTGCGAAATATCCCCAATTCTTCTTGTATATCTTGCACTTCGTCGATGCAAGGAAACCTAGCAGTGAAAGCAAGATATTCAACATGGTAAAGGTACCAACACTTGAATTCACCGGCATGTTATTCATAGTGAATATGGTGAAAACCAAATTCAGAATGATAAAAATCATAATGAAATTCGATGCAAGAGTATTTTCCTGATACAACATTTTCTCCGGATTTTTCATGCTTTCAACCCCTTTCCTGTGTTCTTTCTGCGAGCGATGAAACGAATGGATACAACCAGCACCAACAAGGTCGATACGGTCAGCAATGTATAGACGGTAACACTGCTGTATGTGAACATCCTTGCAGACGGGATATAGTCTTCCATCACCGTGAAGTCCATGCTTTCATATATTCCTTTATAATACGGAATAGCCCTCAACAGTGACAGCGAGTTCAACCAAACGTAGACTGCTATTGCGGCTGAGTAAATCAAGCCGATCCAGCCATTCTTAGGCTTGTTCAAATCGAATCCAAGCATCAGCACAGTCATGACAACCATGACAACCGCCATGTTGAACTCAGCTTTGTTCAAGATTTGAAGTCTCTTGAAATAGTCATACATGTCTGATGTGCCATTGTAGAAGAGGGGATAGAAATTCGTCATAAATCCCAATCCGATGACAAAAGCACAACTGAAGCAGCAATCATCAAATACACTAAAAGTTTTTGCAGTTTAAACATATTATCGTTATTCATTATTACCTCCCAAGATGAATAATGGCTTTACCATTAAGGGTCAATCCCCTTGCCAATAAAAACAAGCTTTGCTTTCATTGGAAAGGGGAGAACGGAACGTTCCGCCCTTTCCTGCGCCAATTATTCGGCAATCATTCTTTCATATGCAGTTCTGTATATTTCAAGATACTTGTCGATTCCACTGTCTACATACATCTGCCTGAGTTCTGCAGAGCTTGCAGCACTGCCGCTTGCGCCTGTCAAGTACAGGAAGATCTGGTCGACTTGGTCTTCACCGACCGCAACCGTTCCCAGTTTTGCGAGGTCCTGGTCATTCAATGAGAATACCGGTGGTACCAGCTTGAAGTATGGTTCTTCCGCTTCATAGGATGACGTCAGAACATCATTACTTAAGTACAGTCTCCATGATTCTGGACCATTGTTCTTGGTGTACTGGAGCTCAAATCCGATTTCCTTTTGGTAACCGATCGGAATATGAGAACCTACAAAGTCTCTTAAGAATCCTGAAATGTCTTTGTTCTTGTACTTTTCAGCACCATCAAATATCCATTGACCGAATTTCGGATATTCCGTACCGTCTGCAGCGATGTATTTTTCGCCCTCCATCAGGATTTCAGGTATACCGTAGTTCTGTGCCTGGTTACCTTCAGGTGAGAACATGAAGTCAAACAGTTTCAGAGCTGAGTTGATCTCTTCATCAGAAGCTGCCGCGGATACTGACCATCCGTCAGGCTTGATAACGCGTGTATTCTCTACATAATGTACCATCTCATCGGATCCAGCCACTGTCGTAAGCGGTGGAAGCAGAGATACAACATCTTCATTGCAGCAGTGGTTGAAGCAATCCAGTCATTGGTCATGAATCCGAACAGCTGATGTCCATCTTCAGTATCCTTTGAGTAGAGTTCTTTTCTGAAATCGTCTTTGTTACTCGAGTCAGCGAACTCGTTATGGATCAGTCCTTCAGCGAAGATGGCCTTCAGATGATCGACTCTTTCAAGGAAACTTTCTTCAGAATAGGAATATTGAAGTTCACCGTTCTCGTCCAAATACAGTCTTGCTGCATAGGAGTCTGAACCATAAACCCTTTGTCCTCCGAAGTAGTTGATCAGACGAAGCATGTCTTCACGGTACTGGGCTTTTCTTACAAAGTATGGTGTGATGATTGCGTCATTCACTATTTCACCTGTCGTCACTTTTGACAATGTATTCGGTGAAAGTCGTGCAACACGCCACAGAGCCACCATTTCATCTACATCATACTGTGCATTGTCTCCAAGAATAAATCGGAAGGTTCTCAAGGTCCGGATAAGTATCTGCGATATAAGTCAACAACGTTTCAAGCGCTGCATCTCTTGTCAGCTTGCCATTTACGGCTGCAGCATTTTGCAGTGCAATGACATTGCTGTCATGTCTGTCTTCCCAGTAGCCTTCATATGCAACATCCAAAGTTTCAGTCTCAGCTTCCATTGTGGACATATCCCCATCAAGCAAAGCGAGGAACCATGCCTCACGGCCATTCATGATCCTTGCGATATTACCAAGTTCCGCCGCATATGGCACGTGATAGATTCCACCATTATAGGCTGTAATCGCTTTTGCGATGTTAGGATTCTCTTCAAGATAAGCCCTGAAGTTCGGCATTTGTCCAAGGTAGTCATTCAAATCGATGAAGTATCCTTGTGCACCGTAGTTCATCAGCTTTTCAGCAATGGAGTTACCACCATAGACTGTTGCATCAGTAAATCCGATCGCTGCAGAAATATCAATCATCTCAGATGCTTTTTGGTCTTGAACCGCAACATCAGTGATGCTGAAGCCCATCTGCTCCTGAAAATACTGCCATGTCGGTTTCAAGTCCCCCTGTACAACAACTTTACCATCCGGCAGCTCCAATGGAGTCGCTTGGTTATAGGTAATCGTACGGGCATTGTTGCCCAGTGCAACATTCAGTTTCAGTTCTTCTGCAAATTTCAGGTCCTTGGCAGGCTCATCTTTTCCGCCTGTTCGCCTTCATTTGTGTCCGCTTTGGTCTTTCCTCTTTCTCTTCGGTCAAGTCCTGGCCTACACAGCCGACTGCACCAACAGAGAGAGCAAACACCATCAATAATGCTAACAATTTCTTCATAAAAACAAATCCTCCTTATATTTTGTATGTTTCATATCTTTTCAACAGACATGTGCCACTATCATGCTGTTGGAATGATTAACCTTTTACCCCACCAAGATTAACACCTTTAGCAAAGTACTTTTGGATATGCGGATAAATAACCAGCACCGGTACAATCGAGCACATCAGTATGGCATAGATAAATGAGTCCGCCGCGTAGGGCAAGTCAATCGGCATGTCATCAAACATGGCCTGATAGTTTTCAACCCTGATCCGCATGTAAACCTGCAAAGGCAGTTCCATCGGGTCGGTCAGCAACAATCTCGCCCAGAAATACCCGTTCCATCTGGATGTCGCATAGAACAGTGTTACTGTCGCCATCGCTGCTTTCGACATTGGAATGTATATGTTTGACAGCAGCTGAAACTCATTGACACCATCTATCCTTGCCGCTTCTTCGATCGATTTCGGCACACCTTCAAAATAATTCCTCAGCAAGATGATATTATAAGCCTGAACACCGAAGGCAAAAACGATACCCCATCGATTGGCAACCCCCATATTGACGTAGTTCAAATACGTCGGTACCATACCTGCGTTGAACCACAAGGTAAATACGATGAAGAAGTTGAACTGCCTTTGGAACAACAACCTGCGTTTTGATAATGCATAGGCTCCGATTGTCGAGATAAACATACTCCATGCTGTTCCATACATGGTATAGAACAAGGTGTTGGTGTACGCTATCCAAAAGCCCTTATCGTTGTAAACCAGTTTGTACACTTGAAAATTGATGTTCTTCGGCAAGAGAATGACCTCGCCTGCTTCATACGCCATCTTTCCGCTGATGGATGCTGAAAATGCATATACCACCGGATACAGTGCCATGATTGCGAAAACACCGATCAAAATATATGATGCTACTTTGAAAATCCATTCACTTCTATTTAATCGTTCCATCTTATTCACCTACCATAACGATGTCTCTGAGATTTGTCTGCTGATAAAGTTAGCTCCAATTACAAGTGCAAAACCAATGAGTGCGTTGAACATGTCCGCTGAAGCACCCAGAGCTTGATTACCGCCCTCAAGTCCGATTCGGAAAACGAAACTGCTCAGTACATCTGCTGTTTCATAAGTATTGGCATTATACAGCAAAATGATTCTTTCATAGCCTACACTAAGCATCCGTCCGATTCTTAGGATAACCGTGATGATCAATGTGGGCGCCATACCCGGGAAAGTTACAAATCGGATTTCCTGCAGCTTATTTCCTCCATCCACCTTGATGGCTTCATACAGGGTAGGCGAAATTCCCATAATGGCTGCAAAGTATACAATGGAACTGTATCCTGCTTCCTTCCATATACCTGTTATAATGTATAACGGCCTGAATAATTCGCATCCTGAACCACTTTACTTCCTTCAGCCAAGAGATTCGTGTCGAAAAGAAATTGTGCAATTACCCCCGTATTGACTTCACCGTGATATAACAGTGTCAGTACAAGACCTGTTATCGTTACTTCTGACAGGAAGTGAGGCAGGTAAGTAAGTGTCTGTGAGACTTTCAGGTATGTCATGTTGCTGATCTCACTGAAGAAAATTGCCAGGATGATAGGGATTGGAAAACCGAAAACGAATCCGTAAATACTGATCAGAAACGTATTACGGAAAGCTCTCCAAAATTGGTCAGCATATGCTCCGTTAATCAATGTGTTGAAGTTGGCAAAGCTACAAAATCACTTCCGAAAATCCCAAGATTCGGCTGGTAGTTCTTGAATGCAATCAGCAAACCACCCATCGGTTTGTAGATCCAAAGAATATACCATAGGATGATCGGAAAGAGTAGGGCATAGAGGCGCCAATCCTTCAAGATGACGGAAGCATGTCTAAACAGCTTATAATCCTCCTTGAATTTTGATAATTTCATGTGGTCTCCTCCATATTATTGTTTATAGGTTACAGCAATATTAAACTGCTTTCATGTATGTGTACATATCTGTCAGCAAACCTTCTTTGTTACGAAGAAGCAGCAACAAGATATAACTCATTACCATCGTAAAAGTATTGGCAAGAAATGCGAATGCAGTCACTTTCAGCAACGGTTCACCCAACAGCATGAACGCGAATCCGCGGCCGACTGCAATCAGGCAAATATCCCAAGAACCATAAGAAACAGATTCAGATTATCGTCGATAATCCCTTTGATATTGACTCTTTCCATCATCATCCCAGCAAGAAACAGGATACTGTGAGCTACCGGATAGACCAGTATGCTGGCCGGAACCGAAAGGTTGCCAGGAACACCATTGGAACCGAAGCGATGATATAAACCAGACTGCCATATCGTCCCCAACGGATCATTGCAGCAACGGAAAGAAGAATTCCGAAGCTGATATAGTAGCCTGCCCCCGACAGACGATTATGCAGAAAGAATCCCATCATCTCGGAAACGATTGCCAAGGCCGTAAATATGCCGATGTCAATCATGCGGTAACGCTTCATGCTTTCATTCATAACTCGATCACCTCAATCAACTCCTCGTTCTGATAACGGAACAGTTTCGTCTCACACTTTGAAGTTCCCTTGCTGGAATAGATGAACACTTCTTTGGACTCGCCATCGATCACCTCAACTCCGAATCCTTCTTCCGAGCTGATCGGATTGACTTCCAACGTCTGCTGTTCCTCAAGTGGATAAGGTACTAAAACATTCAGGAATTCCATACGTTTCTTTCGTTCATCCGCATGGATCTTAAGAGTCTTCATGATCGTCTCCCTGAACTTGTCAGGTTCCTGTGTCGTCATGACTGCTCTTACACGATTCTCTGCCTTTTCAAAGGATGTCTTATATGGTGTCGCTGATATCATATCCATGCAGGACAAGCCGTTTTCATACGTCAGCTTCTGACCATCGATTCTGGGAAATACATCACCGTGCATCTGCCAGCTGTACTGATGTTCCTCTTCACTGTCAAGCTCATCGAGAATGATGAAGTAACCTTACCCGTCGTCAGGATGTGTCTTGCATTCCGCGTCAGCTTCAGTTCCTTGTCATAAGTGCCTGATGTTTCTCCGACGATGTATGTATAGGATGGCTCTATTCGGATCTTCTCGATTTCACCAACCATGTCCTCTTCGTAATTCTTGTAGACGTTGTTCTGGTTCTCATTGGCGAATCCCTTGCCGTCGACAATCACCACATTATGGTCGGAGGCTTTCACCGTACGGTTGTATCCGTCATCGATTGCCATGAACTTTCCATTGGCATGCAGTATGAAGGAATTGTTGTCCGGGTGATGATGGGAGAGTCCGAAGCAGTTGTAATTCTTCTCTTTCTTTAACTCCCACAGTTTCTTCCACTGTTGCTTACCGCCCGGATGACCGCATTTGAAGGAAAGATGAGCTGCGTCTCTTTCCCATGAATCCCTGACAACCAGCAGACCCAAGTCTTCAAAGTACCTTTGCAGCGGCAGTGTTTCGAATGCTTCCTCCTCAACTTCAGGATCATAGAAAATCATTTCGAAGAACACTTCCGGCAGGATTCCCGGTTTGACCTCCGAGTCCATCGCCTCTCTATATAGGAAGTCATTCACCACCAGGTTACCGATTTTCTGTGCATGTCCGTTCTTATATTCTGCGGCAACCTTGTAATAGATTGCTGTTGAATGGCCGCTTCTCCGGTCATGGCAGTCACCGAAGTTGATCTGCTCTTCCAGATTGGGTGCCGCCTGATACAGTCTATAGTAGAAGGTATTCTCGAGGAAGCCTGATGACCTGAAGTAGTCGATGCCTTCTCTTTCCTTCAGCAGATGCGCATAGACAAACAACCACATGGCTCCGTATCTCCAGTAGACAACACCTTCATAATCGCTCCCGTCATCCGCCATGACATCATATACGATTTTGAAGTTGTCTTTCGCACATTCTATCCAGTCTTTCGCATATGCGTAACCACTCCGCAGTGCATAGCCTGCTGATGCGAGGCCGGTGAGATTGATCCAGTTGTGATTCTGCCAGTAATTGGTTGACCAGCCGGACCCTTCCGTTTCAACCTTGAACTTGTACATCCGATCACCTTGCAGAATCAGCTTCTCACGAATCCGTTTCTCTTCATCTTCCGTGAGGTCTTCCCTCAGCCAGTCATATCCAAGACTCAAACCGAAGAGAATCCATGCTGCCGACAGGTCAACATCGACGAGATGTGCATTACCCCAATGAGATAACTGACGACCGTATCCATCCATCGCTTTGCTTCCGTCAGGTAGTGCTCCTGCTTCGTTAGCAGATATGCAAGGGAAAGATTGGCTATCGCAATTCCCATGTAAGTCGTGCTCTTCGGTGGATGTTCTTCCGGCAGCTGTTCCAAAGGGTATCGGCTGCACTGGTCGTCCAGTCGCTTAAACAAAACTTTCTCTTTCCAAAGATATCGCTTCTCAGTTCTTCTAAATTCTTATCAATAAAAATGCAATCCATTTTGAACTCCCTTTTTTTTCGAATCCATTACGCATATCCGAACTCGTTACGTTAAATATATAATATCACACTTTTTTTCCTTTGTCTAGTATTATCTGTAAATTTTTTACAACAGAATATACAAATCACCCTCTTGTATATGACACAACAAACAAAAAGACTCCTCAACCCTTGATTTCATAGGGTTCTCGGAGTCTATTTCGCATCTAGTTCGTATATACGCACTGTATTGAATTTAAACTGCACTCTTCACTTGATCAACAACAAAACCTAACTTCTTGGAAATCTGCAATGCCCGGTCACGAATCAGGTTACCTTCATATTCCACATCCAGGCCTTCACTGTATACACCGCTGATACTCAACGCAGCTACAACTCTGCCGTTATGGTCGTAAATTGGTGCTCCAACACAGTGGAGCAGTTCATTCTGCTCACGGTCATCAATCGCGTAACCCAGGTCACGCACTCTCTCGAGTTCCTTTTCCAACGCATCATGGTCCGTTATGGTGAATCTGGTCTTTCTCTCAAAGGTCTTATCTCGCATTCTCTCCATGAGTTCCTTGTCATGGGCCAGGAAACATTTTCCCAATGACGTGCAGTAAAGTGGTGTTCTGCTCCCAATCGGACATGTGGAGATGATGGAAGCTGATGGCTCGTACTTATAGATATAAGTAATCTTCTCATTGACTTCCTTACCAAGGAAGATCGTCTTGTTCAGCATCTGTCCCAATTCCTCGATGATCGGTTTCGCCTTCTCTATAAGATCCGTATTCGCCAGGTAGGCATTGCCGATATAGTATGCCCTGGCACCGATGCCGTAGACTTTGCTGCGTTCATCGATAATATCAACCATTTCCAGATCCAACAGCGCCTTGATGATATCACTGACACTCGTTATGGGAATATCCAGTCCCGTCGCCAGGTCCGACAGTGTCACCCCGCGTTTTTCATTTGCAATCATTTCCAATATTTTTACTGTTCGTATAGCTGCTCTGCTCTTTGCCATTTACATCGCCCTCCATTTGTGCTAATGCTATTATACACCCATACGTATGAAATGTACAGGTTTTTTTTGTATATCCGTAACGGGTACGCATTTATTCGAAAGAAAGTTTTTTCAAAAAGGGGGGTTGTCAATCAATACGCCGCTGCTCATCAATACGATTTGAAAGCCATACATATACCAAAGACCATCGACAATGACTTGGTCCTCAACGACCATACTCCAGGCTTTCCGTCTGCAGCCCAGTTTGTTGCACAGACTTTCTTAGGCGTCAACCTCGACAACCGCGCCCTCAACGGTGTCTATATCGGCGTGGTCATGGGCAGACATGCAGGATTCCTGACAGCAGCTTCCTCCATGGCCATCAAGTATCCGGATGATGGCCCACACTTGATCTACCTGCCGGAAAGGCCATTTTCAGTACACCAGTTCATCACAGATGTGGAACTGACCTATAAAAAACACGGCCGTTGTGTCATCGCAGTCTCTGAAGGCATACTGGACGGTAACGGCGTACCGATCATTACGAAGCTGATGGAAAACGTGGAGACAGACTCCCACGGAAACGTTCAGCTCTCCGGAAACGGAGCCTTGGGCGATATGTTGGCTGACCTGATCAAACAGAAACTGCCTATTTCAAGAGTTCGTGCGGATACCCTGGGTTACCTCCAGCGTTCATTCGCAGGATGCATGTCCAAAATCGATCAACAGGAAGCACGGGAAGTCGGCGAAAGAGCTGTTCAGTTCGCTATCTGCAACTCCGAAAGCGGTTCCGTATCAATAGAGCGAACCGGAGATTACTCCGTCGACTATGTACTGAATCCTTTGGAATCCATCGCTGCGAAAACCAAGCATATGCCGGATGAGTTCATCAACGAAGACGGCAATCATGTCACCAATGAATTCAAGCATTACTTAAGGCCGCTTCTCGGGTTGGATTTCCCTGATATCCATTTGCTTAGAGCTCCGAAAGTTGAAACCATCAGCTAAATATACCCATTAGGCATTATATTCGAATAACAATAGCCTGTAGCAAAGAACTGCATGTCACCCAGTTCTATCGCTACAGGCTATTATTGGTTTTTGGATGGATTAATAGGTTAATTCCCTTCTATTATATAAAGCTTTCTTCACTACTAATCCATTTTCCTTAACAATGGATACCCACTTGCCCTTTTCATCTATATCCTGATATCTAAGTTCACCGTCTTTAGAGAACAAGAAGGTCTCTTCAAAGTCTTCTCCTGTTATTACAACACCGACAAGCGAACCTTCATTGATCTTCTTGACCTTGATGAACTCTTCATCAAAGGCGCTCCTTGGGGCCAGGACATTCACATATACCATATCCTTGACCTTTTCTACATTGTTCAGCAACAAGGTTTTTAGAACGATTTCCCTGACATCCGTCGGACGCTGCGGTGTCATGATTTCATGCAGCACCGTTTCTTCTGATGAGGAGGCAATCGGAGCAGTTGCATTGGAATAGACATTCAGAATCCCTTTTCCGTTCACGATTTCAAAGTCATTCTCACGAATCTCCTCAGCAAACTGTTCGGATTGCATATGCCATGTATACGTGTGGGGATCCGCACTTTCCAACTCGTCAAAGATGATGAAGTATCCTTTTTCACTGTAGAGAACATTCCTCGCATTTCGGCTCAAGTTCGTTTCTCTGTAATACATTTTGCTTGATTCCCCAACCACATAAGTATAGCCGTTTTCACTGGAATAGTGTTCAATCGAAGCGACAGCATCTTCCGGCACATCCCGCCAAACATTGAATATTCCCTTGGCGTTCAGGTCGAACAGATCGGGATCAGACAAGGACCCTTCTTTCCAGATCTCTTCTCCCAAGCAACCCAGTCCATCGACAGTGATCAGGCTGTGAACCTTTGCCCTGCTTGTTCTATGGAATCCTTCATCGATTGCCAAGGATGAATCAAAGGCTTTCAATATGAAGTTGTTGAAGTCGACATGGTAGTGCGTCAAGCTTCGTGTTCTCCAGTTATTGGCTTTATCCAGCTTCCAGGATTCCCGCCATTGTATGTTTCCTCCCGGAGCGCTTGATTTAAAGGAGAAATGAATCGCCTCCCTATCCCAGCCACTTCGTATGACCGTCAGTCCCAGATCCGGCCAGAATCTGGTTAAAGGTAAATTCTCAGGGGATTTGGTCTTGACCTTCGGGTCGTACCAGATCAATTCCATGAATGCTTCCGGCATGATTCCAGGGAATATCTTGCTTTGGTAGGCTTCTCTGAAGAGAAACCTGGTCCGCACTTCTTCGCCCATCCACTGTGCGTATTCATTGTCATACTCAGCAGCAATCTTATAATAGGCAGAAATGGAATGGGAACTGCGGGTATCGTGTACATCCGAGAAGTTGATGTTTTCTTCCATATTCGGTGCTGTCTGGTAAAGCTTAAACCAAAATGTATTCTTCAGGTAATCCTTTTGGAAAAGGTCAACACCTTCAAACTCACGAATCAAGTCAGCTGCCGCCAGGAAGAAGTTCACCGCATATCTCCAGTAACCGGTCCCTTCATAATTGGAACCGTCTTTCGGCATAACATCCATGACATAACTGAAGTTTTCAACGATTTCCTTGATCCAGGTGTCAGCACCCCTATACTCATCCTTGATGGCATATGCGGTAGTCAGCAACCCGCTGTAATTGATCCAGTTATGGTTCTGCCAGTAATCGGTCGACCAGCAGTTACCCTTATTCTCTTGTCCATAATCGAAGATCTTGTTTCCCTGGAGTATCAGTTTATCCAGAAAAAGCTTTCTTTCCTCTTCTTCCAGTTCATCTTTCAGCCAACTGTAACTGAGCCCCAAGCCGTACAGCAGCCAGGATGCACTCAAATCCACATCGACCAGAAAACCGTATCCCCAGACGTCATAGTTGACCGCTGTGAAAATCCAGCGTTTGGCCTCCTCAAAATACTGCTTTTGGCCGGTAAGCAGATATGCGAGGGATATATTCGCTGCACCCATTCCAATATAGGTAATGCTTGTCGGCGGATGTTCCTTGCTCAGCTTCTGCTCCGAGTACCATTTACATTGCTCCAACAGTCTCACGAAATGTTCGCTTTTTATGTGTTGGATATCTTTCTTCAAAGTCTCTAGATTGTCATTCAATAGTAGTTTCATTTTTACTCCTTTTGCAAATAATGACGCCGGATTGTATACCGGCGTCATTTGATCTTACTCTTATTGATTGGCTAAATGATATGCTTATCTGTAGGTTTTAACATAAATATCTAAGCCACCATCAATGTACGTACTTCCATATTATGCAATATTGTCGATAAGACTGCTTTCTTCAGCAGATAAGAGCTTTCCTCTGAATGCCGCCGAATCTTGGCATTCCTCTTCCAACATAGTGGGATCAACCTGCATATAATCAATCTCCACACCAATGGATTCAAGTTCTTTGATGACTTCTTTATGTGTCATATCTTTTCTCCTTTCATATCACTGCTTAGGTTTCCATGTAACATCTATGGTTATATACTTTTCAAGTATTCATCCATGGCCTCTGCTGTCAGTTTTGTGTATTTGACCGCTTCAACAACCGTTTTAGCACCGGATACCACATCTCCCGCAGCGTAGACACCTTTTCTTGTCGTCCTGCCGCATTCATCTGTAATAACCAATCCTATATGGTCAAGCTTAATCCCTTTCGAGGTCATGACAATATTCTTTTGTGGGCCCTGACCGATTGCGATGATGACCGAATCCGCTTCAAAAAGCCCTTCCCTGTCTTCGTGTATGATCAGGTCCTTCTCTCCATCTGGGACGTCCGTTTCTGATGTCTTATAGTAGATCAACCCATCTTCGGTTATTTCCTTCGGACTCTTATAGTATTCAAACTGGGCGCCATCCAGCTTGGCATAACTGATTTCTTCTCTTAACGCAGGCAAAGAATCTTCTCCTCTTCGGTATATGATACGCACATCTTTGCTTCCTCTTCTCAGGGAAGTTCTGGCAACATCCATAGCAACATTACCCGCACCGATAACAACAACTTTCTCACCCAGGTTATATACCGCCGGATTTTTAAGATAATCCACTGCAAAATGGACATTGCCTCTGGTTTCACCTTTGATCTTCATTTTATTCGGCTTCCAAACACCTGTCCCTACAAATACGGCATCATACCCGTCTTTCATCAGATCATCCACTGTAATATTGGGGCCAATCAGTGTATTCGGGCGAATAACAACCCCAAGGCCTTCCAAACGCTCTTTGATTTGATCGATAATCAACTTCGGCAGTCTGAATTCCGGGATGCCGTACCTTAAAACGCCACCGATCTTATCATGATTGTCGAATAAGGTGACTTCATAACCTTTCATGGCCATCAGATAGGAAAGCGTAATGCCTGCAGGTCCGGATCCGATGATCGCCACCCTCTTCTGTTTTTTAGTCTCAGGTTTATACTCCATTCGTGTCAGATAGAAGTCCGATACGTAACTTTCCATAGAGCTGACATGTATCGGTCTGTTCTTCTTATTGAGGATGCAATGGCCTTCACATTGATTCTCATGAGGACAGATCAAAGCGCAAACGACACTCAGTGGATTGTTTTCAAAGAGCATCTTACCGGCTCCCATAATGTCATCATCGGTAATCTTCCTGGCCATCTCGGGAATATCCGTTCTGACCGGGCACCCTTCGACGCATAAAGGTTTCTTGCATTTCAAACATCTTTTCGCTTCACTAATTGCATGCTTACTCATTTTTCACCTTGTATGATATAATCAGAAGCCAATATCACACTTTCCTTTCCTTATATTGTTTGCTGTGACTGTATAGAATACTCTTGACTACTTATGTCTACTCATCCCAAATATCGATGAGTTTCATCCAGCAACTTCGGTATATCCAAATCATATTCACACCATTTCAAGCATTGATTACATGAAATACAACGCAGTGCTTCTTCTCGAACTTCTTGATACATCTCTTTAATAGGTTCTATTGATTGATTGAACTCCACCGCAATCTTGTATCTTGTATGTATCGCCAGTATTTCAGGGAAATCAATACCTTGTGGACATGCAAACTTTTCAAGACAGTGTGTACATTCTCGACATGTGTTTTCTGTACTCACACCCACACGTACAGCCTCACTGATAAGTCTACTGCATTCCTCTTGCGACAGCTTGGTTTCACCGCCACAGCTACGTCTTCCTCTAACTCTTCCACAAATCGACAACCCACATCTACTGACGATATATAGCGTGATGACAAACAGAATTGTAACCGTTTGTCCGTTGTAATGCTGCAATAATCCTTAAACAATTCAGACTTGGTCACCATTCCGTTACCGCCAAAGGCTTTCATGTTGATGACACCCATGCCTTTCTCATATGCCAGCTTCATAAGCCTTTCCATATCCGGCGCAAAAACGTTATATGGAAGCTCAGTCACTTCAAAGTACCCAGATTCAATGGCTTCTTCAATATGGACTTCATGGCCTGTGTGACTTGAAAATCCTAAGTATGTGAATAAACCTTGCTCTTGAAGTTTCTTGGCATGATCGAGAACACCACTGTGTTTCATTGTTGTCCATCGTTCTTCATTAATGCCATGAAAGAAGTATACCAGTTTGATTCGATTATCCCCGATATAGAGATCATTTCGACCTGATACACCTAACTTATCCAGTGAGGTTTGTAAATCTTTATCGAACTCTTCGATCTCGTATCCGTGACCTTTGGTAATGATTATTATTGGTTCTGACAAACCTTCATATGCAGTCATCGCCTTATTCACCATTACTTCACTTTCAATCATGCTGCCATCCGGCTTCACTTCACTATAAGCCCGTGCTGTATCAATAAGGTTAATACCATAATCAAGGGCTTTTTGAATCATCGTGATTCCCTCTTCTTCTGTATCCAGAGTTCTAAGGTTCATTGCCCCAAGAGAGATTTCGGTAACGCATTCACCTGTGTTTCCAAGTGGTCTTCTTGTAATTAATTGCTTCATAATACCTTCCTTACCAGTCATTGCATCTTAATTATTTTTTTTTAGCCAGGTAGAATCATCAACTGCTTTTTCTTTCCACGGTTTTGTGAATACTGTTACTTTGCTCATTGTACCCTTTCCCTGAATTAATCATTCTTCATTCATTTAGCTTGATTTGAATAATTACCATATTATATCTATTCACATTTGATTCAGGCAGCTTCTTTATTCAGTAATTCTTCACCAATCAGCTTCAGTTCATTACAATTTCTGTAATATAATATCAGTGCAAAAAGCCCCGTTAAAATATTGCTGATGAGCATGCCATACCATATGCTGTATTCCGACAGCTTCGTCAAGTTGATGAATAAGACTACGATTGGCAACCGGAAACAGTATATCCTCATGATGCTGATGATCATATTGTACTTTGTATGACCGGTCCCCTGGAAAATGCCATTCGTCACCTGGAATATCGCCCATGGAAGGACCGAAATGGAATACACGCTGATCGCATTGACCGTGTGGTACAGCACCTCAGTATCACCTTTCGAAAATACTCCAGCCAAAGACTCCCTAAAGGGAAGAACGACACTTACGATACATGCAGCTATCCCCAAAGCCATGAAATAGGTCTTCTTAATGCCACTCTTGGCGCGTTCAGGTTGACCTGCTCCCAGGTTTTGGCTGATAATCGGAGCCAGCCCTGTACCAAATCCGGCAACCAATGAGAAAAACAATGAATTGATCCTATTGGTTATTCCATAACCCGCAAGCACTTTTTCTCCAAATCCTATGACGTATTTGTTCATAACTATGAAACTGAAGGAAATGGATGACTTTTCTATTATTATCGGTATTCCAATCATGAATAGTGTAATCAATACATGTTTACTGAAGCGAAGATATTTGAACGATAGTTTCATGAGCGTACTGCGAATGAACATATCGTAAAACGCATACACGCTGACAAACATGGTTCCAATGATCGTGGATATTGCAAGACCCTTGATTCCCATATCCAGCTGAAAAATGAAGACATAGGTGATGACAATTTTAATTCCCATAGCCACCAAATTGATATTCATGCTCTCAGTGTATCGCCGTCAGCCCTTTTTACAGCAATGTATGCTGAATTGATGAATATGAACGGAGAACTGAGAACCGTCAGTTTGAAATACAGGTCGGCAATATCCATGATGCTTTCTGTCGCCGATGCTGCAACAAGAATGGATCTGGAAAAAGCAAAGCAGGCTGCAGCAATCGTTACTCCAATTACTATAGCAATTGTCAACAGTTGCAACGCAACACTCTTTGCCTTTTTGTAATCTTCCCTGCCGATTTCCCTGGCAATCAGATTGGTTCCGGCAACCGACAATCCCATGCTGATCGTCCTGACCAGCATATTGAGAGGCCCGACAAAAGTAATGGCTGCAACCTCCATGCTTCCGATGTTGGCCACGAAAAAGGTATCGATCAAGTTGTACATGGCTCGTACAAAGTCATTGATCGCCACCGGTACTGCCAGCAATATGATGGCTCGCCACAGACTTCCATTCAGTATAAGGTCTCTTCTTTTTAACAGTTTATCATTCATCGTCATACCTGGACTTTCTTCATGTGATTTCAATTAGGTCCGCAAGTAGCTAAACCGGTTTATTATCTTTTATATTACTGCACACTCTCATATTTGTCAAATCGAAGGACCCACTTCAATCATGATAAAAAAACACCTCCTAGATCATTTAATGTCAATCTAGAAGGTCAGCTATACATATGAAATTCAGACTTTATGCACCCGTAACCTCATCTGAATATGAGGATTTTTTACTTACACATCTCGAAGATCTTTATAATCTCTTCCTTGGTAACCGGTCTTGGTCCTGGTGTTGTATTCGGTTCACTTCCCGGGAACATTCTTACCACATCATCAGCCATCTTTTCAAATTGGTCCGATGGTATATTGACATCCGAAAGTGTCAAATACGAATCCGTCGACTTTAACCATTCTACAACCTTGCCCGAAGCATCTTTGCTGCCTTCAGATCATCTTCCTCAGTTACACCGAAGCATCTTCTCGCCAGTTTCGCCCATCTTTCCGGCATAACATCTGCCATCAACTCAAGATATGGAGGTATGACGATTGTCATGCCTCTACCGTGAGGCAAATCATAAATGGCGCTCAATGGCATCTCGACGGAATGCATTGGAATACAACCGGTTCTGCCAAGGGCTTGAAGACCGGACCAACCGAAGATTGAACACAAAGCCAGTTGTCCTCTAACCTCCGGATCATTGAGATTCTTGATGATCTTATCGAAGTTCTCTTTCAGTGTCAGAATGATACCTTCGGTTATTCTGTCCGCAAACTCTGACTCAGCATGGCTGGATAAATAGTGTTCAACCAAATGGGAGAAAATATCCACACAACTGTCTTTTGTAATTGAAAGTGGTACGGATGTCAAAAGATCCGGATCGACGATAGCCACTTTTGGGAAACGATAAGCTGACCTTGAGAAACTTTTTTCGTTCGTTTCAGCATTGGTCAAAACGCCACCCGCATTGCACTCTGAACCGGATGCAGAGATTGTCGGTATGGAAATGATCGGATAAGCGCCAGTATACTCTCTAGGCACTCTGTCACCCAATACGACATAATCCCATGACTTTCCACCTGAAAAACCGGTAGCTGCGATATATTTTGAACCGTCTATGACGCTTCCGCCACCCAGCGCAATAACAAATTCACAGTTTTCCGCCTTGAACATATCGATGGCCTTATCGATCGTTTGCGCTCTCGGATTCGGCTCGATTCCTGTAAAGGTCACGAATTCAACTCCTGCTTCTTTGAGTGAAGATTCTACTTTGTCAATAATGGGATCCAGGAATCCGCCTCTTGCATAAGTAGCAATCATAGCTTTCTTTCCGTAAGTTTTTGCAATCTCGCCAATCTCACTCACTCTACCCTGTCCATAAACCAATTCCGTGGGGAAGTTCCAATTAAAGTTATTCATATCTTACTCCTTTTTTTAATTAAATTAAATGTCGATCTTTCAACTTCGTATATGCGTATTCATTTGGCATTAACGTATGCATTTAGTATATACGATAATCCGTAAAATTGCAACTCTATTTGACATAACTTTTATTTTTTCTCAAAACGATTCAAAATACTCGACTTTTGTCTAGATTCTTCTGTGTTGAATCCATCCGGTTCATGGTCAACAGTCAGTGACTTTGGTGTTTGCCAATTGATAAGTCCATGGTGTATAATGAGTAACAACTTACATCTTATGATCACCTGTTGCAGATTGATCTTCTAAGGAGAAACCGATGAAACGAGTAAAACTAATTGATGTGGCCAATAAGGCAGGCGTATCTAAAAGTACAGCTTCACAATACTTGAATGGCCGATTCGAATATATGTCACAGGAGACCAAGGAAAAGATCCGGTGTGCAATTGAAGAACTGAACTATGTACCAAATCCTATTGCCAGAAGCCTGAAAACAGAGAAAACGAACCTCATCGGTGTCATCGTACACAATATCACCGGTGTCATCACAAGCAATGTCCTCCGTGGAATAGATGACTACTGCAAGAAGCAAAACTACAATGTGCTGATCTACAATACCGACTATAATCCCGAGGTCGAAAGAAAATCCATCAACACATTGAAGTCACTTCGTGCCGATGGACTGATCATCACATCATCCGGAAGCGTCAATGCTCTGCTAAACCAAGAGGAGCGCTCAGGGCTTCCTATTGTCCATATCCACAGGGAATTCGATGACCTGAACGTCAACACCGTATTGTCCGATTACTATCAAGGTGCCTTCAGTGCAACAGAATACCTTATTCGCCTTGGGCATAGAAGGATCGGGGTCATCACGCGCCCCTATGAATCAATTCCTTCCCGGCACAGACGTATCCAAGGGTATCAGGCTGCCCTTACAGAACATGGTATAGCATATGATTCCGACTTTGTCTGTATCTCGAATACTTCAGATGATATCAAGCCCATATATGAGTCATTCATGAACAATTCCGAACCTCCAACTGCTATCTTCTCGATGTTTTCTGAGGTAACAGTGGACCTGTTGAACTATTTGAACATCAACCGAATCAATGTTCCAGATGACATTTCAATAATCGCCTTTGACGACCTGCCATTGTCACACTTGTTGAGAACACCTTTAACCGCCGTTAACCAATCTGCGTATGAACTTGGTGAAAAGGCAGCTGAACTGATGATCTCCAAAATAGAAAACAAGGACAGAGACCATGAGAATGTGACATTGCCTTGTGAATTGATCATAAGGGATTCATGCAGAAAAATCGAGACTTGACGATATGATCTCAAAATTAAATCGGTGGTCAAATAAGACCACCGATTTATAATGTGAAAAATCAGTTTTAGAATATCCTCATCTGCACAGAACCACCATATCAGTAAAGCTCCAATTCTCCTAGTATTCCTTTGAGCTTTTCCTTATTCTAGGAGTCAATTTTTGTATCAAGTGCTTCCCATATTCCAAGAATGTACTGTGCTCCCAACGCTCTATCGTAGATCCCATTTCCCGGTTTCCCTTGTTCACCCCAGATCATTCTGCCATGATCCGATCGTATGTACCCATCAAAACTGTTATCATGTAAAGCTTTCAACAATCTTACCATGTCAATGGATCCGCATGGTGAATAATGAGCACACTCTTCCACTGCATCTTCAGCCACTTTGACATTTCTGATATGTGCAAACGGAATCCGATTCATTTTTGCGTATTTGTTTGCTAAAGCGACTACATCCGTAGACGTGTTGCTTCCAAGTGTTCCACTGCAAAAAACAATTCCGTTACTCGGACTGTCATAAAATCCCAACAGTCGGTCAATGGATGCTTCATCAACAATCAACCTATATACTCCAAAAATATCCCATGGCGGATCGTCCGGATGAAGAGCCATTCGAATGCCGTTCTCCTCTGCTACAGGTATGATTTCATGAAGGAAGTATTTCAGGTTTTCCCATACGCCATCTTTTCCAATTTGCCTGTACTGCTCTCTCAAGTCATTCAATATCTTTCTTGATTCTTCTGTATAGTATCCATCCAGTTCGAGATCCGTTGTCAGTTGTCTTTGATAGATCGATTTGGAATGTTCCCGATGCCACTCGGAAGACTCCGCCTTATGGACAAAAGGATCGATGATGTCTGCATCCTTCTTGTAGAACACGGATACCGAAGAACCATCTTCCAGCGCCATATGTGTCTCCGTACGTGCCCATCTGAAAATCGGCCTGAAATTATACACGATCACTTTGATACCGGCTTTTGCCAGTGCTGCGATATTCTTCTTGTAGATCTCAATATATTGTTCCCTTTCAGGAAGCCCCAGTTTAATGCTATTATGAACGGCGAGGCTTTCAATGATTTCAAACCTCATGCCGGCCTCTTCAATTCTATCCTTCGCTTTTTTGATTTTTTCCGGTTCGATGAGTTCACCCACTTCCACATCAAATATCTGCGTTACGATTGTCGAAACTGCAGGTACCTGACGGATATGGGTCAGTTTGACCGGATCTTTGGCACCAAACCATCTAAATGCTAAATTCATATCAAGTTTCCTTTCTCAAGCTCTTCCCATTTAGGCAGGATACCAAGTCCGGGAGTTTCATCAATGATCAAATATCCATCCTGTATGTTCAGTGCCTTATCAAAATACTGTTCATTGGCCTCCATATTCTTCTGATAGACGAATTCCTGCATGTAGAAATTAGGTAATGTCATGTCCACCTGCGCACTGGCAACCGTCGCAACAGGACCACTGGAATTGTGAGGTGCCACCTTATGATAGAAGGTTTCGGCCATGTCACTCATTTTCTTGGCTTCTCTCAAACCACCGCAATGGGTGAAATCCGGTTGGGCTATAGAAAGAATCCCCTCCTGATACAACTTGACATGGCCCCATCTTGTGAAAAGCCGTTCCCCTGCAGCCAAAGGGATATTGATCTTCCCGGCCAACCTTCTGAATCCGATTATATTGTCAGGCTGCATCGGTTCTTCAATAAAACCAGGTCGATAGGATTCTATACTTTGTGAGAATCTCAGTGATTCATCATAGTCAAGTCTTCCGTGACACTCAATAAACAATTCGACATCATCACCCACGGCTTCCCTGACTTTGGCCACTTCTTGGATTGCCTGATCAATAGCCTTTCTTGAAGTCAAATGATAATCAGAGGAACAGACATCATGCTCAGGAATCGGATTCCATTTCATTGCCTTATAACCTTCCTCTTTCATTCTTCTTGCATTTTCCCAGGCCGGTCTTCCATCCAGAGCTTGCCATCCGTTGACATATAGAAGGATCTTGTCACGTATCTTCCCTCCCATCAGGTTATAGACCGGAATCCCAAGCTTTTTCCCAATGATGTCCATGATTGCGGTTTCAATCGCACTGAGAGCCGTATTCATGATGACTCCATTGCGCCATCGGTCATGATAGAAGTATTTGAAAAACATCTTCTCCATTTCAAACACATCTGTACCGACCAATTGCCTCTCCAGTATTCGTACAGCCTCGACAACTGCAGGTAACTTCTTTCTCAGCGTTGCTTCACCTATACCGTAGATGCCTTCATCCGTTTCGACTTTCACGAAAAGGATCTCATTACCGGATACGGCAACTTTATATTGTTGTAATCCAGTGACTTTCATATGCTGCCTCCTAAACTTAATATAATGGGTTTCTTGAAGGATTTGCTTCATCCAACAATGCTGGACTATACTTCCCTTCAACCATCCATAAAGTTCACATAGGAAATAGATAATCATTTCCTATGTGAACTGATATGAGAAGCATATTACTTCATATTTTCCACGTATCTCATATAGGCACTTTGATACACTGCTTCCACCTCATCCAGCCCAAGCTGATTCACTTGCTCAAGGTAGTCTGACCACACTTCTTCAGTCATATTTTCATATGGCTGATTGATCCAACTGTGGATGGATTCATCCAGGAATGTGTTGATATTGGTCAAGAATTTATTCAACACCTCAAATTCTTCAGGTGTGTAGACCAGTGCCGGTAGAGTCGGAACATCATATTCCCCTGAGCCGTAGATTTCAACCGCTTTCAATCCACCTTCACTTGTCCATTGTCGCTCGTACTCATAATCCTGCTTGAATCCGACAAACAATTGCGCGCCAACATGGTCTCTTAAGTATAGGTTGACCGGTTTTCCTTCTTCGTTGTTCAGTACGGAATCCTTGAATGTAGGAACTCCATCTACATAATCCCATTGCTCGCCCTCAACACCGAAGTTCGCTACGGTTCTTCCGTATTCTGTGAACATCATGTCGAACAAGGCAACGGCCGCGTCGATATTTTTACATTGATTGGAGATGGCCCATCCGTCATTCTTGATGATCGGGCGTACATGCTCGTTGATCTGTTCGCCGTTCATATTCACCGGAGGCGCGAAGGAAACAAGTTCAAACCCTTCAACTACGTCTTTATTGTTATATCCGCTCGTCGATGCTATCCAGTCATATGTCATGGCTCCCAGGTCGTTCAGAAGAAAATGGTCTCTTCTGGTTTTCGGGTTGATCAGATATTCATTATCAATAATTCCCAGGTCATACCATCTCGATACATTCTTGATGGCTTCATAGAATTCCGGTTGAAGCCATCCATGATACACACCATCTTCGGTAGGAATGAATCTTTGTGAGAAGCTGTCATTGCCAAATGCACGTGCACCAAACAGGTTTGCCAGCCTTACGATTTCCTCGGCATTTCTGGCAAAGAAACCGAATTCGTCTTTTTCGCCGTTTTCATTTGCATCCGAATTGATCAGTGTCAGCAAAGTGCTCTCCAGCTCTTCTACCGTTCCAGGAACCGCCAATCCGAACTTATCCAACCAGTCCTTGCGGATGAAATAGGTTTTAGATGTTGTAACATCAGGTTGCATATATGGGATATGGTATATATTGCCGTCAGGCGCTGTAATTGAGGCACCGACTCGTGGATCGCTTTCCAGGAACGCTTTAAAATTGGGCATTTGATCCAAGTATTCATTCAGCGGGACAAACGCTCCCTCAGCTCCAAATTGCATGAACATGTTCCCTAGCTTGTTTCCTGCATAGATATCATCCGGAAAGCCGTCCGCCGCTGCCAGGTTGAATTCACCCAGACTGTCACTCGCACTTGAGTTTGCAGTGCCGACAATGTCGATTCCAGTCGTTTCCGACAAATATTCATATAATGGCAAATCCGAAGTCATGACATTCTTGTTTTCCTGTGACAGATGCAGCTTCAATTCAATGGTTTCATTGACGATAGGTCCAAACTCTCCATTATAGACAATATTTGAATCGCTGCCACCTGCTTCAACTGATGAATCGGCTGTTTCTTCTTTTGTTGTGTTGCCGCATCCTATAAACAATGTCCCGACAATCATAAATGTTAATAGTAATGATAGTAATCTTTTCATTCTTATTCCTCCCGAATACAATTCTTGCTTATTTTCATTGACATGTTACATTATTTATTTGAACAAGCATACCTTGTTCCAATCTTTAGCTTATTCTTTGACCCCACCAAGCATAATGCCCTTTTCAAAGAACTTCTGTATGAAAGGATATATGATGATAATCGGTATCAGTGCACACATGATGGTTGCATAAATGACCGTATCCGGAGAGTGGACTGTCGCAGTCTGTATCCCCTGATCTGACATCAACGCATCTCGCTCAATGATGATTCTCCTTAAATACACCTGCAGAGGAATCTTATTGACGTCTTTGATCAGTATCATTGTCCAAAATATCCATTCCATCTGCTGATTGCATAGAACAGAGTAACGGTGGCTATGGCCGCCTTCGACAAAGGCATATATATCATGGACAAAATCTGAAATTGATTGGCTCCGTCAATATACGCTGCCTCATCAAGGGATTTCGGTACAGATTCAAAGTAGTTTCTTAAAATGATGATGTTGAATGCCAGCACACCGAATCCGATAACGATTCCGAGACGATTGTTTTCCAATCCCAGCTGCTTGAAATTCATATACTTTGGAATGATACCCGGATCGAACCAAATCGTAAACGCGAGGAGGAAATTGAATACCTCCGGAATCTCAAACGTTTTTTCGACAATGAATATGCCGCTGTTATGGATACAAACATACTGAACAAAGTACCAAAAAACATGAAGTATATCGTATTGCCATAGGCTTTCCAAAAAATAAAAATCAGACAGAATCACTTTGTAAGCCGATATGGTCCAATCGACAGGCAACAGAAAGACTGCACCTTTTGCGACGGCAGAACCGCTGCTAAGTGATGATGCAACGATGAATAATGTCGGATATAATGTACATAGCGCAATGACCGTTAGCATAACATAACTTATTGTTTCCAAGCTCTTGTCACTGATTTGCATCTTATTCTTATACATCTCAACCTCCTACCACAATCCTGTGTCTGTCATCTTTTTTTGTAATCTTGTTCGTAAAGAACACCAACATAAATGCAATGACGGAATTAAATAACCCCGTCGCAGCAGCGATATCCAGCATGCCGTTCTCTTTCAAACCGATTCGATAGATATATGTGCTGATCACGTCTGCAACTTCATAGGTTTGAGGTGTATAAAGTAGCAACACCCTTTCATAACCAATATTCAGCAATTTCCCGATTCGAAGAATCAGCATGATCACAATGGTCGATGTCAAACTGGGCAATGTGATGTGTCTGATTTGCTGCAATTTCGTTGCACCATCGATTTTGGCAGCTTCATATAGTGCAGGTGAAATGCCGACCATCGCTGCAAAATAAATGATCGAGTTGAATCCTGCAGTCTTCCATATATCCGACATGACAAATATGGATCTGAAGAATTTCGGTTCCACCAGGAAGTATATCCCTTTATCAATCAAACCCAGATCGATGAACATATTATTGAATACACCTACGTTCGGTGACAACATCGTTATGATGATTCCCGCAATAACGACATCGGAGAAAAAGTAAGGTAAATACACTATCGTCTGTACTGTTTTCCTGAAGTATGCTTTCTTCACTTCATTGAACATGAGGGCTAATGCAATCGGAATCGGAAAACCATAGATGATGTTATAAAAACTGATGATGACAGTATTTCTGAACGCTCTGTAGAAGAATACAGACCCGGCTCCCGTCAATAAGTACTTGAAATGATCGAGTCCTACCCAAGGACTATCGGATATTCCTTTGAATACGCTATAATCCTTGAATGCAATAACGATGCCATACAGCGGTTTGTATGCAAAAAAGACCAGCCATATCACCAGCGGCAGCAACAAGACATACAGTTCCCAGTCTTTACGGAATACGTCTTTCTTGCTTTTCTGCCTTTTTCTAAGCTCTGTCACAATTAAGCCCTCCTTTAAGGTACATGATATTCCTTACCCGTTTCATCGCTGCAAGCAGCATAACATTGATCACTTGATACACAAATCCAAAACTGACAGGTTCCATCGGTAATTCCATGTAATGATTGATACCATTGTGCATCACTGTAATCAGCGTAATGATAATGAATGAAAGCAAAAGCTGTTTGATGATATCCAAGAAACGGGATTTTTTTGCTTCATGATTGCCATTCTTATAATGATGAATCAGCGGTTCGGTAATAAAATGGTTCATCAACCCAATAATGACAGCAATCTCGAGATAAGACTGACTCAACATGAATATCCCAATGTATGCACTCATTCCTACCAGGTAGCTGCGGATTGAAAATTCAATAAGTTGACTTTTATACTTTTGATAAGCCTCATAATACCTCCAAAATTTTGATCAAATCATTACAGCATTTAATAAACCGGTTTATTAAATGCGTAAATTTTTTCGTTTATCTTATGGTTTGACAGATGTACCGTCCGGCAATCGGGCATTGGTCCAACTTGTGTCTTCCTCTTTGCACGGATAATAATCAGCTGCCTCCTCATCGATATCAACCCCGAGTCCCGGCCGGTCAATCGGATAGAAGTATCCCTCCTCCGGTTCCGGAGCACCAATGAAGACTTCCCTCACTGCATCGTTGATGGCGCAGTATTCTTGAATGGCAGCATTCTGTGAAGCGATGTCCAGATGAATGTTGGCCGCCATACCAATAGGTGTAAGGTCCGGCGGACCATGCCATGCCGTCTGTATGCCGTTGATTTCGGAATATACAGCAATTTTTCTGGCTGGAGTTATTCCACCGATATCGCTGATATGAATGCGTATGAAATCAATGAGCCTGTTAGCGATCACACTTTTCCATTCTGTTGTTGTGCTGTACAGTTCCCCCATAGCAATGGGAATCGATGATTGATTCCTCAGCATTTTCAACCACTCCTGATTCTCTGGAGGCAATATGTCTTCAAGATAGTATAAGTTAAACTTCTCCAGCTTCTTGGCAAAATCAATGGCCCTGATCGGTTCCAGCCTTTCATGGACATCATGCAGGAAGTATACTTGCTCATCTATGTTCTCCTTAAGATATTCAAAAAGCTCAATAGTATCCACTATGTACTGTTCAGGATCAAAATAAGTACCTTCCGGAAGATTCCTTACCTTTTGCATTCCTGCAAAATCGCCACCGTATTCTCCAATCTGACACCTTATGTATTTATATCCTTCATCGATGAAATCTCGCACATTCCCTTCAACTTCTTCGAGCGAATGTCCCTTTGCATGTACATACGCAGCGACTGCAGCTCTCGACTTGCCCCCGAGGAGCTGATACAAAGGCATATCAGCCAGTTTTCCCTTGATATCCCACAATGCCATATCCACACCGGATAATGCATTATTCAGTATCGGGCCGTTTCTCCAATATCCGCTGATGTGGGCTGAATGCCATAAATCTTCAATGTTTCTTGGATCTTTGCCTATGAGAAATGGCTTCAAGTATTCTTCTATTGCTACCTTGACAGCCAAATACCTTTGGTGAAACGTCGCACATCCAACACCGTAGACACTCGGATCCGATGTCTCAATTTTAACTGTCAGCAGGTTTTTACCGTTTGGATTGCAGGCAATCACTTTCAGATTAGTTATTCTCAAATCATTGATATACATTTTACCTCCTTGATGCGCCATCTACACATCTATATGATAAATCGGTTTAGTAACAACGCAAAAAAATATTGATAAACCGGTTTAGTAACCTAAGTATATACTATTGCCACCTTATCTGTCAAGAACATTTTGTTAGAATTGAAGAACTTACCTGCAACATGAAAAAAGCACATAAAAAATATGGGTTCTCTAGCGCGATTACCCATACTGTGAACGAACTTGATCTACCAGGGCTTTCTAGCGCGATCTCCCTTATCAAGTACGAACCTCGTCTTCAGTTTAAATTTCGCCATAATGTCCATAGCTTTTCAGAGCCTGTTCAGCCTGGCTAATCGCAACTCCTACATCCGTTACGTCAACATCCGTAACCAAGTCATGCTCCGATGTCCTGTCCTCATCAAAGGAAAAGAAATCCGTATCACCGTCACTCTCCACATCCCAAAGCATGTTCATGACATTGAAAAAGTCCACTGCCTCATTTGCTTTCACCGGTGTAGTGAAATCATAGTGGAAGAAGACATCTTCCAAGTAACTGTGTCTTCTGGTCTTGTGCATCGCCCTTGACAGCTCGTCATCCTTGCGTGTCTTAGTGGCTTCCAGTCCCAGTGGAGACAGCACGACCAGCTCTTCGTATTCCCTGATGCCTGTAAATTCATGTGCGTCCTTATGCATATGACTCCTGTTGACCCAACAGTTTCCCAAACCGATATCCGTTGCCTTTAAAATGATTGCTTCAAAGGTAAATCCGAAATCAGCCAGTACCACCTTGTCTTCAAGTCTGCCCTTGTCGACAAAACCCGTGATGAAGTAGGTCTCAACACCCGATTCAGTCTTCAATTCTGCCAGTTCAAAGCGAAATTGGTCACACGAAAGTCTCTTCATCAAGTTTTTGATTTCAGTCAGATTCTCAGTCTCAATTGCAATGTCCTTGAATGTACTCCCAGGTTTCCTGGTTTTGATGACATCCTTAGCTCTTAGTCTCGCCATACAGATCACTCCTTACAAACGGTTTTGACTAATCCATTAACGGTCACCATTAAGGCATCGAATACATTGCCTACTTTTATTATGTTCCCATCTCTTGCTTGTGTCAAGAGATGAGTTCCTCAACGAGGAGGGCACTCATCTCTCTGAAAGATTCAATCATTACATTCATCCATATCTATTTGAGAATAATCGTTGTCTTTGCAGGGACTGTCGCTACTTGGTTTTCTTCTTCAACGCTGCCATCACTGCAATACACCGTTTCAACGATCTCTGCTCCGTCAAATGAGCCAAGGTCCACTTCAGCTGCTTCCTCTGCAAAATTGTGAATGATATATACTCTTTCTGAAGTCCCGTCATGATTCCATGTCGTTTCATAGGCACAAAGAGCTGTGTTCTGAAACTCCATTGCTGCAACATTCCCTCTCATGATTTCAGGATATTTGTTCTTTATATAGAACAGCTTTTTGTAATGATTCACCAAGGAGTGTTCATCTTGCAACTGAACATCCAATCCTTCAATCTTCTGCAAGACCTCGTCACTTCCGATCGGCGGTTCTGTCATGCCTGTCATATCTTCCGTCGACCACAGAAACGGTTGACGCTTGTTCTCGTCTTTCCCGGAACCGGTCATTCCAATTTCCTCGCCATAATAGACAAATGCATTGCCGGGCATCAGGAAATACACGTTGGCACCCATTTTCTGCAAAGCCACATCTCTATTTAGAGCACCGCCACTTCTCGCATTGTCGTGATTGGAAAGGAACACCGCATCGATGGCAGATCCATTCGCTTCAAGCATCTTATCCTGCCATGCTTCAATGGATTTTGCCAGGTCATTCCCTTTTTTTATCTTGATGTCCATGATGATATCGCCTCTACCACCTGAAAAAGGGAAATTGAAGAAGCTGTCGATACCGCTTTGATAAAGGGTTTCAATCGTACCACCATCACTCCATGCCTCTCCGACAATGTAAACGTCATCATTGATTTTTGTCAGTTCGTCATGAAGCCATGCGAGGAAAGCAGTATTCTTTTGACTGTTTCCTTCGTAATAATGGGTAACAGCGTCCAGCCTGAAACCGTCGACACCCATCTCCATCCAAAAAGATGCGATGTCAATGAGCTCTTGTCTCAGTGCATCATTGTCGAGATTCAGGTCAGGCATATGCCTGCCAAAAGCTCCCTCGTAGTAGTAACCTGGTAGTCCTTCTACCTGATGATAATTTGGAAGATCTGGCTCCGAAGTAAAATGATAATAATCGATATAAGGATTATCCTCTGATTTCTTTAAGCTTTCAACCGCTGATAAAAACCAAGGGTGTTCCACAGAACTGTGATTCACAACAAGATCAATGATCACCTTGACCTTGGCTTTTTCCGTCACTTCCATCAGCTTCTCAAAATCTTCCAGCGTACCGTAGGCCTCATCAACATTCATATAATCGATGACATCATACTTATGATAGGAGGGTGATGGCATGATTGGCATGAGCCAAATGCCATCAATCATCAAATCCTCATCCGTTCTGCTATTTCCGTCATTCAGATACTCCATTTTCTTGATGATACCATTGATGTCGCCCATTCCGTCTTCATTGGAGTCGTAGAAACTGGCTACAAAAATCTCATAGTAGTTTCCATAATTGTCATCAGGTTTATCCGGCGAGGGATCTGATGCACAGGAAGTGAGAAAAACAACGGTGAGGCTCAGTACCAGCAAAACCTTAAGCACGTCAACCATTCGATTGGCTTTCATCTTGCTTCCACCTACCCTTTCACTGAACCGCCTGTAACTCCTTCGACATAGAACTGCTGCATGATGATGAATAAAATGGTGATTGGAATAGCTACCAAAACCGCACCTGCGCAAAACTGAGTGAAATATTTATAGATGTTTTCACGGGTAATCATTTGGAACAGACCTAACGCTACCGTGTACTGGTCATAATTATCCTTCATGATAACGCTGACAAAGATGAAATCAACCCATGGAGCAATAAATGAAGTCAACGCAGTATAGATGAGTATCGGTCTTGACATCGGCAATATGATTCTCCAGAAAATCTGGTTTCTATTGGCTCCGTCAATCGTCGCCGCCTCATCCAGCGATATCGGAATCGTATCCAGGAACCCTTTGGCTATGAAGTAACCGAGTGTCGCTCCTGCGGAATAAACCAGTACCAATGAAATCAGTTTCTGATCCAAGCCAATGGCCTTAAGGATATGGTAAATGGCAATCATGCTCATGAAGCCCGGGAACATGGTCATTACCAGTCCAATATCCATCATCCTCTGTCTTCCTTTAAATCTTAACCGACTGAAGGAATAGCTGACCATAAACACGGACATCGTTGACAGGATACAAGTGAATACTGCTACAATGGTGGTATTCCTGAACCATCTGGGAAAATTGAACAATCCTGTTTCAGTGAACAGAAGTTTATAGTTGTTCAACGTGTAGCTTTTAGGCATCAAGTATGGTGTATATGCTCCCGGTTCTTCCCTGAACGAGATCATAACCAGCCAAATGATAGGTATAATCCATATGGCAGCCATCACCGTCAGAATAACATATATGATTGTATTGGTCATTCGTTTTTTTTGCTGCATACCCATTATTGAAAATCCCCCTCTCTCTTTTTGGAAGAAGTAAAGTTATACACTACAAGTGACATAGCCGCTGACAGAATGAATACAAATATACCTATCGTAGATGCAACACCATAGTTTTGTTCCTCAACCGTCAATTTGTATAACCAGGTCACCAGAAGATCTGTCTTTCCTGCCTGGAAATAATCAAGACTTAACGGACGTCCTCTTGTAAGAAGGTAGATGACATTGAAGTTATTGATATTGCCGATGAATGCTGTGATCAGGTAAGGCGTTGTTACGAACAGCATATAAGGCAGCGTGATATGCGTGAACATCTTGATTGGATTGGCTCCGTCAATCTTCGCACTTTCATATAAATCAGCAGGGATGTTCATTAGGATACCTGTTGTTATCAACATGGTGAAAGGTACACCGACCCAAAGGTTGACAACAATAACCGTTATTCTGGCCAGGTTTGCATCCGTTAAGAAAGGTACCGGTCCATTCACAAGCCCAAGATCCTGTAAAATGACATTGACCGGTCCCAACTCATGAAGCATTTGAGACATAAGCATCAGTGAAACAAACTGCGGAACCGCAATGGTCATAACAAACATGGTTCTCCAAAACTTTTTGAAACGGATCCCCTCTTTGTTGATCATGATTGCCAGCAGCATTCCAAAGATATAGTTCAGGAACGTTGCGAAGAACGCCCACGTCAATGTCCATCCCAGGATGCCGCCAAAAGTGCTTGACTTCAGCGGATCTTGCCACAGCATATCCTTGAAGTTCTGAATGCCGATCCATGTAAAAAGATTTCCCGGCGGCTGATGAAGCTGGTCGAAATTCGTGAATGCAATGAGTATCATGAATACCACAGGCAAAATGGTAAATGACATAACCATCAATGATGGAACCGAAAGCAATGTCACATGGTACCTTTCATTCAGCAATCCCTTCAAGTCATCGATGAAACCTGGCAGCTTTTTATCTTCTTCCTTATACATTTGAGCAGTATAAGAAGCTTTAACGCTCTTGACATACATAACTATAAAAACAACTGTAACAAGTATAGTCAATACGCTGAACAGCAAGATAAGCATTGAGTTGTCACCAGGAACATAACGGTAAATTTCCTGTTCAGCATCCCATATCTGCTTCTTTACACTAACACCGAGTGTACTGATATATTTCAAATAATTCCAGCCAAAACCAAAAACATAATAGATATATGAAACTTGAAGCAATAGGAATAGCAGACCTTTTACTACTTGCCCCCTGACCAAAGATCCGGCTCCCATAATCAGGAAGGATAGCTTTGTCAAGAGGTCACCTTTTCCAAATATTGATATAACTCCCAAATCAGACCTCCATAATAATACATTGATAATTCTTTAAAAAACAGCTTGAAGTTGCCACTCCAAGCTGTTTAGTTACGTTAAGATTATTGAGTGATTTGCTCTACCATTGCGTCCAGCAGTTCTTGAACCGACTTGCTGTAGTCTTTCGCTTCCATTGCTGTACCGAAAGCTTCCGCAGGTGCCCAATAAGTTCCAAGAACGTCTTTTTGTGATGTCGCATGTACACTTTGCTTTGCCAATGCTGCAAGCGCTACGTTTGCTTTCACTGCATCACTTCCAGCCGCATTGACGTTTGATGGTCCGATAGCTCTTACATTGAATCTCTTCACTTGATTCTCTTCACTGGTGATCCACTCGGCAAATTCCATCGCATCTACAGGATACTCAGTCAAACTGTTGATACCTACCAATTTGAATCCTGCAAATGATCCCATTTGAATCTGCTCGCTGCCTGCAGTATATGAAGGCAATTTAGTTGCTGCATAGTTGTCGCCAAGTTTTTCCTGAATGGCTGCTGCGTTCCATGTACCTGATACTCCGGCTACAATCGTGTCACCCATACCACCGGTGAAGACCGCGTCATCACCGGTAAGGAATGCACTGTGTGCTGTCAATGCCTTGATAGCTTCTCCGGCTTTTAACCCGTTTTCGTTATTGAAGTCACAGCTTTGCTTGCCGTCAACTACTGAAAGTTCACCACCTGCACCCAAGAAGAAAGATGCGATGTACCATCCGTTTGAAACGTCCATGTAGAATTTCTTACCTGCCGCATCAGCAGCTTCCAAGATGCCTTCCAATGTTTCAGCTTGCTCTTCGCTGATGACGCTCTTGTCATAGTACATGAAGTAACCGTTGTCTGCTGTCATTGGGTATGCGTACAGTTTGCCGTCTTTTGAAGCAGCTTCGATTGAACTTGCCATGTTGGCTTCTGTAATCGCATCTTTATTTCTAGTGATCTCGTACAATCCGCCTGCATTGACGAAATCATACAGTTGGTCATTTGCAAATGCGAAAATGTCTGCAGCTGCTGCAGGATCTTCCAGGTATCTGGTGTTGGCATCCGGTTCACCGACAACACCAAGCTCGATCATGTACTCTTTGTCAGTATGAGCTGCTTTGAAGCTTTCAATCATTTCCTCAAGAAGGATCTGCTCTTCTTGTGATCCCCAAACTTTCAATGTCACTGTCTCTTTTTCAGCAGGAGTTTCTTTCTCATTCGCCTCTTGATTGCCACTAGCATTTGATTCTGATGTACCCGCTTCGTTCTTGTCTGCCCCACACCCGGCAAACAAACCTGCAACAAGTACTGACGCCAATAACAAGGATAATAATCTTTTCATTAAATTTCCTCTCTTTCATTCTCATGGATTTTTGTCAAACATCTACCTTAACCATCACCATCACCGGCGATATGTTGTACATTATATACAACAATATATTTTTTGACAGTGGAAAATCATGACATGAAGGGTGGAAAATCTTGACTGCATGCTTTTTTATGATTCTGTTTTTGTTCAAACTATCCAAAACGCCAAAAGGGGCAGGTGCCTTGAAACTCCCATCACTACAATGAGATTCTCAAGGCACCTGCCCCTTTGGTTTGGTTTGTATGATTTAGTCAACTGCAGGCATACTGCTGAAACTAACTGAGATAGATCCGTGCCTCGTAAGGCTTCAGGGTGCTGCTGTCAGCATCCGATTTGTAATTGCATGAATCAGGCTCCATGCTGCTGCACTCACTCAAAAGCGCTTCTGTCAGCTTCGCATGTCCGTTGCTGAAGTTCATGACAACCAGTGCCTGTTTGCCGTTGTACTCGCGTCGGTAGGCAATTATCTGTTCATGATCGGCTTCCAGAAGCTCATAGCTTCCATAAACCAATACCTTGTTCTGTTTCCTGAATCCAATAAGCTTTTTATAGTAGCTATAGATCGAATCCTCGTCCGATTGTTGTGCTTCGGCATTGATTGTACTGCAATTGGCATTGACGCCAATCCAAGGTGTGCCCTTCGTGAACCCACCGTTCACAGTGCTGCTCCACTGCATCGGCGTCCTGGCATTGTCCCTGCTGCGGTAGTAGATCCTCTCCATGATGGTGTCATGGGATTCACCCAATTCGTTACTGCGTTCTGTGTACATGTTCAGTGTCTCCACATCCTTGTAATCCTCAATCCCCGGAAACTTGACATTGGTCATGCCGATCTCATCGCCCTGATAGACAAACGGCGTTCCGGAAAGGGTCATCAGCAGAGTGGCGAGCATCTTGCCGCTCTCCTTATGGAAGTTCCTGTCATCGCCGAATCTGGATAGGCATCTCGGCTGGTCGTGGTTGCCGAGATAGATGCTGTTCCATCCCTTGCCTTCAAGACCGGTCTGCCACTTTGATACGATTTCCTTGAACGTCTTCAGGTCCCATTTCCGGACGTCCCATTTACCCCCTTCACCTGAATCGATATCCATCAATTCAAATTGAAAGACCATGTTCAGCTCCTTGTTGGCCGGATCCGTTACCTGCATCGCACCTTCGACATCGATGCCCGGACATTCTCCAACAGTGACAAGATTCTTTCCTGCAAGGACATTCTCGTGCATCTCCTGCAGGTATTCATGGAATCTGGGTCCGTTCATGTAATACTCGCCACCGTCGAGATAATCTGCCGTGTGACCGGCAGCTTCATCGTCAGCAGGTACAACAGAAGGCAGCCCGTCGACCTTGGAAATCAGGTTGATGACGTCCATGCGGAATCCATCAACGCCTTTATCCACCCACCAGTTCATCATCTCATAGATATCCGACCTCATATCCGGATTCAGCCAGTTCAGATCCGTCTGCTTCCGGTCGAACAAGTGAAGGTAATATTCCCCGGATGCGCTGTCGTACTCCCAGGCAGATCCTCCGAATATGGATCTCCAGTTGTTCGGCTTCCTGTTATCCAATCCCTGTTTCCATATGAAATAATCCCTGTATGGACTGCTTTTATCCTTCTTGGCCTCTACAAACCAAGGGTGTTCATCCGATGTATGGTTGACGACCAGATCCATGATCAGTTTCATGCCCTTTTCATGCACCTTGCCGATCAGTTCTTCCCAATCCTCCATCGTTCCATACTCATCAGCGATATCCTGATAGTCGCTGATATCATATCCGTTGTCCGCATTCGGCGATTTATAGACCGGTGACAGCCATATGATATCCACACCAAGGTCTTTGATATGGTCCAATCTGGAGATGATTCCCTGAATATCTCCGACTCCGTCACCGTTTGAATCCATAAAGCTTTTCGGATAAATCTGATATATGACGCTCTCTTTCCACCATGCTTCGGTAGAAATGAGGCTGTTATTGTTTTTTTCATCGTCGGTCATTTCCTCATTTTATCTTCTATTCTCGTCAATAGTTCTTCTCTTGTAATCTGATTATCGAGGTACTCCTCGATATCATCGATGATGGCATTGGTGAACCCTACGGGCAGCATAGCCCAATACCATCCATATGTCCTGCCTTCATCAGCGTACCGGCTGACCTCACGGCCAAGCTCACCCAGCTTATCCCCCTGGTCTTCCAGACCGGTAAAGGCTGGGATAAACCGAAACTCCTCAATCAGATACCTCTTACCGGTTTCTGAAGATACCATCCAGTCCAAAAATGCTTTTGCCTCTTCCCTGACTTCCGATTGGCTGTTGACACACCAGTAGGAAGGCACCCCAATCGGAATCGCATCATTACTGTCATCGTTTATCGGTATCGGTAGAATACCCAGTTCAAGCTCAGGATTCAGCTCATCCAGCCAATCCTGAATCCAGTTGCCCTGCTGGATCATGGCTGCCTTACCATCAACAAAAGCTTCGATCTGGGCACTGTAGCCTGTGATAAAGGGATTATCCTGGCCATAGTCTGTCATCAGGTCGATATAATCCAGCCAGTTATAGGCATACTCGTCCTCCTGAAGGCTTATCCTGCCGGCGACAAGGTCGTCGATGAACACGTCCACGTCTTCATGACTGCCGAGAAACGCATTGAAGCTGTGCATGGTCAGTGTCCACCATTCCTTGTAAGCATTATAGAACGGGAGCACACCGTAATCATCCAACCGTCTGCAGATACCCAGATAGTCCTCCATCGTTTCCGGAAGCTCCGTTATGCCTACCTCTTTAAAAATGGCTTTGTTGTAGATGATACCGTACCCTTCAATGTTGTAGGGCATACCCACGACCTTCCCGTCATCGGTGATAGCGTCAAGTACACCTGGTTTCATGATGCTGATCCAAGGTTGATCAGAGAGGTCTTCCGTATAGTCTCTCCAGAGTTCCACTTCCCTGAAACCGGTCAGATTGAAGATATCCGGCTGATTACCGGAGACAAACTCCGCCCGCAGCATCGCTTGATAATCACGTCCTGCATTCGTTTTTACATTGATCGTTACATTCGGGTATTCTTTCTCATATTCCCTGGCCAAGGCTTCAAGCTCCCTGGCGATTTCCACCTTGTACTGGAATATGTTGATCACCGTTTGGGGAGCTTGAACCTCTGCGTCCTCAGACACATCAGCCTTAGTTGCTGTCGTTGCTTCCTCATCGCCCTTATCCCTGCTGCAGCCTCCAGCGAACAGCATAATCCCCAGAGCGAGGAGGATAAGAAGGCTTATCGCTCCACCATGTATGCTTTTCAGTAATCTGTTATCCATAAGAACACCCGCTTCTGTCAGTCTATTTGATCGCTCCTGAAGTCACACCTTTGATGATGTGCTTTTGCGCCATCATATAGAAAATGATGACAGGAATCATCGCCAATGTCAAGCCCGCCATGGCCAGATGCCAGTCTTTCGAATACGCTCCGAAGAAATACTGCGCGGCCAGCGGAATGGTCCTCAGGGATTTCTCCTGAAGCACCAGTGACGGCAGGAGGAAATCGTTCCAAATCCAGATACCCTGAAGGATTGCCACTGTAATGGAAATCGGCTTCAAAAGCGGTGTCACCACATGGAAGAACACCTGAAGGACATTGCATCCATCCATATATGCCGCATTCTCAAGATCCACCGGTATCCCCTTGATGAAACCATGGAACAGGAATATGGAAAGACTCATTCCAAACCCGATGTACATGATGATGATACCCGTACGGCTGTTGATCAGGTTCAGCTTGTTCACACCGAAAAGGTCAACCAGCGGAAGCATGACCGCCTGGAAGGGTATCAGCATCGCTGCGACGAATACCATGAACAGGAATCCGCTGATTCTGCTTTTAGTCCGTACCAGCACCCATGCAGCCATGGATGAGAACAGGACAATTAGAATCAGGCTGACGATCGTAATGACAAATGAGTTGGTGGCCGACTGAAGGAAATTCATCTTGTCCATAGCCTTCGGATAGTTCTCCATTGCCAACTGTTCAGGCATCCCAAGGGTGTCGATCAATATGTTTCTCTTGGTCTTCAGACTGTTGGAAATGACAATGTAAAAGGAAATAGGTATAGGATACCCAATAAGACACCGAATACCTCAAGTAACAACATGCCTGTCTTTTCTCTTTTCATTACATTTCCACCTCTCTCTTCTTGCTGATGTAAACCTGTGTCAATGACACCCCTGCTACGATCAGGAAGAACAGCACGCCTGAACCTGACCCTGAGCGAATTCAGTTCCTTGTAAGCCTTGCTGAGAATCTCCATGGCGATCAGTTCTGTCGCTCTGGCCGGTTCCCCGCCAGTCAATGATACGTTTACATCATACACCATCAAGGATCTCGACATGGTCAGGAACAAACTGGCTGTGAAGGCTGGTGCAACCATCGGAAAAACAATGGCCTTGATCCTCTCCCATGCATTGGCTCCGTCAATCTTGGCCGCTTCGATCAATGACTCCGGAATCCCCTGGATAGCTGCCACATAGATGACCATGATATAACCACCCATCTGCCATGTGGATACGATCGCCATTGCAAGCAAAGCTGTGGACGGTTTGCTGAGCATGTTGAAGTCAATTGCCAGAAGGTCCGGTATCGTCTTCAGGAAGACGAACTTCCAGACGTAACCAAGAATCAGTCCACCGATCAGGTAGGCATGAAGAAAGTGGTTCGCAGCAAGTTCGCTGACCTCATCTTCTGTGTAACCAGAATCGCAAGGAAGAATCCCACAATATTGACCAGTACAACAGCGTACAGACTGTAAACGATGGTTGTCATCAATGCTTTTAGAAACTGTGTATCCTGAAAGACTTCCCGGTAATTCTTGAGTCCGACGAACGATACTACTGAACCGGGTATCGCATTCCAGTCGGTGAACGAATAATAGATACCGATTGCAAAAGGTATCGCCACAACCAGCAAGAATGCGATCAGTGCCGGTGACAAGAACGACCAGAAGATCAGTGTTTTTTGGTTTTCGGATTCATATTCCACCTCTTCTTTTAAGAGAAGGACTGATATGCATCAGTCCTTCATGAGTTGATTAGTTGTTCTGTTCCAACATCTTCTGCCAGTCTGCATCCAGCTTGTTCAGGAAACCGTCTTGATCGATTACACCGATGTAGTACTGCTGGATAGCGTCCTTGATCGATGGGTCAAGGAATCCGTTCGGATAGTATGCCCAGATCCAAGGAACTGTCTTGCCTGCTGCAGAATACTCAAGGATAGAAGCTCCCAAAGGATCGGTGACTTCCTGCTCTACATTTGAGAATGCAGGGATGAAGTTACAGTCTTCAACGAGGAACTGTCCGCCACGCTCGCTGGAAGCCATATAGTCAAGGAACAGCTTAGCTGCTTCTTTTTCAGTTTCCGGTGAATTCTTGTTGACTGACCAGAAATTCGGTACGCCTACAGGAATCGTATCGTTCTTGCCGTCTGCATCATCGTTGAGTGGAATCGGAAGGAAAGCGATGTTCATACCAGGAGTGATTTCCTCAAGCATTCCCAATGTCCAGTTACCCTGATGCAATACTGCTGTTTTCTCCAGTGCGAAGTTTCCAACCTGGTCATTGTATGACATGGTCATCAGATCGTCATAGCTATATGTGCTGAACAGATCCATAAGGTTCACATAATCCTTAAACAGCTGGTTGTCAGCCATGGTTTCAGTTCCTGCATTCAATCCTTCAATAAACGCCTGCGGATCTTCCTGATGCGCGAAAGGTACATTCATCGTGTGTACAGCTGCTGTCCACCAAGCGGAATCACCGACCGAGTAGGAAAGAACGTTGTCGATGCCGAGTTCGTCTTTTTGCTGTCCAATGCTGCAAATGCGTTTTCAAGGTCTGAAAGTGTCTTGATCTCTGCTGCGTCGATGCCTGCTATGTCAAACATGTCCTTGTTGTAGATCAGGCCGTAACCTTCGATATTGTATGGTTGTCCGTAAACTTCGCCGTCTACCGTCAGCACGTCAAGCAAGCCGTCAAATGTGTTGTCCACCCAAGGCTGATCGGTCAGTGGCTCAAGGTAGTCGAACCACAGGTCTAGGGCTACAGGTCCGTAGATGTTGAAGATGTCCGGTTCGTTGCCTGAATTCATTCTTGTACGAAGGGCTCCGCCGTAATCCTGGCCACCGCCGACAGTATCGATAACTACATCTATATGTGGATATTCAGCTTCAAAATCTTCAATCAGTGCGTCCAGCTGGTCCACGATCTCCACCTTGAACTGATAGATTTCCAATGTTACAGGTTCTGCTTCTGCCGCACTGCCTTCTGCATTCTCTTTTGCCGCTTCAGTGATTTCTTCCGTTTCATTTATTTCCATTCCCGCATGCCGCCAGTGAAAGCGTCATTGCCACTACCATTACCAATGCTAAAAGTCGTTTCATTCTATCTCCTCCTGATAATTCTCGAAATACAGAAATTAAAAAGTTGTTTACATTCACCGGTGATTACAGTGATAATTATAAACAACTTTTCGAATTTCAATAATGGTGAATCATGACATGAGGGGTGGAAAATCATGATTACATGTTTTATACTCGTTTGGTGTCAGATTATACCTCTTCTTGAACACCTTGGAAAAATACTTCTCATCTTCATAGCCCACATGGGCCGGCGATATCCTTGATGGTCATCGTCGTGTTTGACAGCAGTTCCCTAGCCCTGTCCATACGGAGTTCGAGAAGATAATCCGTAATGGAACAACCGTATTCCTTCTTGAACTTCCTGGAGATGTGTTCCTTGGACATATGAAATTTCTCGGAGAGCAGTCCCAGGGAAACCGCATTCTTATAGTGCATGTCTATGTATTCCCTGATCCCTACCGCTACATTTTCATCCGCCTGCTTCATTTTCATGAAGTCTGCATTCATCTCAACCAACCTATGAAGCAAAGCCTTTCTGACTCCGTCCACAAGATTGTCATCGTAGAGATAAACATCAAAATCAATGTATGCTCCTGGCTTCTTAGGCAGATTCAACTGCACTTGACAGTAGCTGAGAAAGCTCTCCAGCTCAGACTGCATCTTCAGATACATCCCCATGTTCATATACTGCAGCTTCAAAGGACCCTCGAAGCCCTTGTTGACAGCTTTCTCAAGTCCCGATGCATTCGAACCCTTCAGTTCAAAGAGAACGGCATCCTCATCGAGCTGAAGATACAGGTCCTGTGTCAGGTCTGCCTCTCTGTCTCGTACAGAACCGTACTCATAGATAATACACCGCTCATCAAGGATGTTCCTGTCCATCAACCCGCTCCTGGTTTCTTCAAGCGCGTCGCTGCCTTCCTGCGGAAACAGATGGTCACCGCTGAAACCATACATGGTGTTCATGCCATACAGCTCTTTCAGGACTTTATGGCATTTCTTGACCAGCATCTCCGACTTAAAAAGCTATCCCACAGCAGTATCTTCAAGAATCCGTCAGGGTCCGGTTCCATGAATACATATCCTTTGATGTTCAATTCCGTCATAACCTCTTCGTAGATGTTTCGGATTGAGAAGAAGAGAAGCTTCTTGTCATTGCTGAATTGGTCACCAAGCACCTTCTGAACGCCTTCGAAATCCACTGTGATGATTCGGATCTCCATTCCCCGTTCCAGCTGAAATTCATCCGAAAGCCGTGCACCACTCTCTTCGCTCAGCGTTCCGCTATCCAGACTGTCTTGCAGCAGCTGGTTCAGATAAATGGGACTAAGACGCCTGAGCCTCTTCTTGGATACCGCAGCGCGCTTTTCTTCCTCGATACGTTCGATGGCTTTTGCCAGAGCCTGATTGAGCTGCTCTTCATTGATCGGCTTCGTGATGTAATCCAATCCGCCATGGCGCAGGGTGTGCTGAATATAATTAAAGTCAGTATACCCGCTGATGACAATCACCTTGATGCCCGGATCAAAACTTGTGATCAGTTCGACCAGCTCCGTTCCGTGGACATTCGGCATATTCATGTCCGTAAAAACAATGTCCGGCTTATATTCCTTCACCATCTCGATGGCTTTCTCCGATTGGGAACACTCCAACACCTCATCGATACCGTACTCCTCCCAGTCCACCAGAAACTTGATGCCCTCGATGACATGCTCTTCATCATCAACTATCAAAAGCCTCATGTTCCATCCTCCCTGCTTCAATCTTCCCTGCACTGACCGGCATGACCACCGGAATCACAATTGTCACTTCAAAACCTTCACCTTCACGGCCCGAAAATGTCATCTCGGCCTGATTCTTATAATAGAATCCAAGACGCTTGACGATATTGCCCATGCCGATGGACTTCTCATCCGAAAAGCTGCCGGAAGCCAGAACCGCATTCATTTCAATCAGTTTCTCTTCCGATATCCCTGCCCCGTTATCCTTCACCCTGATGGTCACCTGGTGTTCATCTCTTGCAATGTTCAGTTCGATCCGTCCTTCTTCTATCGATTCCTTGAATCCGTGGATGAAACAGTTCTCGATCACCGGCTGAAGGGTCATCTTGGGGATGGGCACACTATCCACCTCGCCGTTCTTGATGATTGCATACTCAAACTTGTTCCTGTAGCGGTTCCTCTGCAGCTCCAGATAACTGGTGCAGTACTTCAGCTCGTCCGCTATGGTGACCACAGCCTTCTGATGCCTCATGCTGTACTGCATCATCTCGCCCAGCATGACGATGAGCCGGTAGGCTTTCTTATTCCCCTCCCTAAGGGTCTCTGTGCCGATGGACTGCAGGATGTTATTCATGAAATGGGAGTTGATCTGACTCTGCAGCGCCTTCAGCTCGTTACGCGTATTCTCGATGGTCAGGAGATACTCCTGGTCGATATGGTCGTTGATCGACTGCATCATCTCATTGAAATGTTCCTGGAGTTCACCGAATTCATCCTCGCTGGTGACTTCCGCCTTATGGTGCATATCCCCTTCACGGATGGACCGGATGGTTCTGACCAGAGCATGTATCGGACGCGTAAAAAGATAGGCGTTCACCGATCCTGTCACCAACAGCAGAAGCCCTGCCGCAATCGCAAGAAACATGATGAACTTCAACAGGTTGTCCAGATTCTGGTAGATCACAGCATCCGGAATCTGCTTGATCAGCAGCAGGTTCATATATGGTTCTTCCACGGTATCCACAACATTGACACCGGCAAACGCCTCATCCTTCCAGATGAAGTTGTAGCTTTCTTCTTCAATATTGTTTAGGGATGCCGTCAACATCTCTTCTTCCATGACAGTCCCTTTGAGTTCTTCCTTGGAACTATAGAGAATCTTTCCATCCTGAAGGTTCACAAGATGCATCTGCTCCGTGGATGTCTCATAGAGGTTCCCCATCAGTTCTTCAAAATACTGTCGTTGATATCGATGACGACCTGTCCAAGAAACGCATTACCGGGAACCTCATAGAAATTCCTGACAAAGGAGATCACTGACTCGTCAAGCTCCATGATATGCGTCATCGCATAATCATCGAGCGGTGCCTGCGACATCAGCTGCACTTCATTCTCACCGATATCCAAAAGCCTTGCCGGCTCGTCCAAAGTGGTCCTGTTGATCAGCATGTATCCCCGAAGCAGAAACGCCCTGTCCAACGGTTCGATATACATGTAGATCTGCTCGATTTCATCCTCGTAGTCCTTCATGTTACTCAAGGTATCGAGGAAAAAACTTTCCGACTCATCATCATAGTCTTCTTGGATATAGGTATACAGGCTCTTCTCAATCATTTGATTGTGATAGGGGAACAAGGAGGACCGGTTGATGTCGTCAAAATAAAAGGTCAGGTTCCTCTTGCCTTCACGAAACAGCCGCTCCGTCTCACTGACCATCATATCCCTGACCACATTCCGGGTCAGCACATAGCTGGTCAGCGTAATGGCAAACACCGGAAGTATGACCGATATGAACATCATTATGAAGATTTTTCTGCTGATTTTCTTTTTGAACCATCTTGTCATAGGTGATGCCTCCTTGCATATTCTTCAAATACGCTCTATGTTGATGATACAAAGTTAATCGATATATGTCAATAAAGAAAAAAGTGGCTATCCCCTATGGGATAACCACTTCATCTGCTATTGATGGTGATGCATCTTTTCAGCAGCACACGTTGCAAATGTCTCCAGTTCATTGATTCGATGTCTTCTTTCAGGTCCCTTGACAAATGGAGCGGTAAGCCGCCGCATGCCTTTATATTTATTCCTGTTCTTACAGATCCACTTCGTATGTTCGCCTTCTTCGATGAAGTAGTTCATGTTGTAGTTCTTCATCTTGCCGGTTTCGAACAGCAGGTCGAATTCATGGTGTTCCGGGTCGATTTTCATGAGGGTTTCTGTCATGACTGTTCGTTTCCCATCACCCAAGTCAAAATAATGCTTGAACATACTACCTTCTTCATGTGCAGTCCCGGTCAGTTGTTCAGTCTTCACAAGTCCTTCTTGCCATTCCTTCATGAAATCCATATCCACCAAAAGTTCCATGACTTCATTGACCGGCAAGTTGATATCAGTTTCCACCGTATACCTCACAACATCATCTCCTTTGAGACATGAAATGAATAATGACTACATCTTCATTATCTCACTTTTAGTTGGATGTGTAAATGAATTGCAACTGGCTTTTTTTTGATGATATACGTTCGGGTGGTGGGACGGTGCGGGAGTTTTCAGGTATTGACATCGGACAGAGGATTTACGTCTAACTGTGACTAGGCCAGAATTATCCGGTTCCACTACGCTCAAAAAACCTTGCCAAGAAATTCAAGGCAAGGTTTTTAGCTTTAGGTTCTGTGCAAGATTCACGGTTAGTCCACCTTGGATGTTCAGCCTCAGCCCGACATCAATTCCTGCAGCATCCGGCACCGTCCCACCAACCGAGCTCCAAAACTGACCCTATGCCATTGATTCATTATATACAGCTACAGCATCATCAACTTCATCACTCTCATTCATCACAGCAAGTTCCCTCAGCATCTCCTCATGTTTATCCTTCTTCAACGGATGGAACTGCATTCCAATGATGGAGAAGAAGTGACCGATTGCCGGAACTGCACAATAAGTGATCAGGACAGTCCAGAACATTCTTGGTGACTGTGGCGTCACATCGATACTGACAAACCCCGCTCCTGCAAGAATGAAACCTACCAATGTTGATGATAAAGAGCTGATGACTTTATCGATCAGCGAGAAGGATGTTCCTATCATACCCGGAATGAATCTACCATTTTTATAGTACTCATAGTCTGCTGCATCTGCAATCATAGAAATCAAGTTTTGATCTGTAGTTCCTGCTATAAGCACTTGGTTCAAACCTAATACAATGACCAACCAGATAAGACTTCCCGGATTAATGGCTATAAGCGGAATCATTGCTAAACCGTATACAAATCCTGCAACAGATGACCATTTGAACACTTCGACTCTTCCAAACTTGGTAATCAAGCGGATGGATGCGAACATGAATACAATCATCAGGAGCATTGTAATCATAGGTACCTTGGCCTGAAAAGCTGAATTTCCTGCAACATAGAAGAAGAATACAACTGTAAGACCGCTTTGCAGCGTCTGAGCAATTTTGTTTGTGGAAGCAGCTACTATAAGCATTTGCAATGCTCTGTTATGTGTGAAGATATCTACGTAATCTTTGAACTTCGGTTTTGTAGCTACTTTGGTCTTTATGTAATTTTCCTTGACATCCTTCTTACTAAGCGCCAGGATAACGAACAAGGCAAAAACCACCTGTACACCACCTATGGCAAGTGCTACCAGTCTCCAACCCTCTGCTGAACTATTGCCCCCGGCAGCTGTAATAACCGGCATAACCGCACCCAAAGTAACCATATAGATCACCAATGTCCATACCATACCAAATGCATTCAGTATGGTTCTTTGACCTTTTTCAGCAGTCAAAATGGTTTGTGCACTCTTGGTACAGGCAGTCTGCATTGTATATCCCAAAACGAACACGGAATAGAGGGCAATGATAAGAACCATATTGCCGAAATCAGTTCCCGTCTTGATTCCACTGAACATCATTACAAACGCACTTGCTGAAATCAGTGAGCCTGCAAGAATCCATGGGCGGAAACGGCCGAACCTGGTATCTGTCCTGTCAATCATGATACCGATGACCGGATCAGTAAAGGCATCAAAAAGTCTTGTACCGGTCATGATCAGACCGACCGTTACCGGAGACATTCCATAGTAGCTGGTACAATAAATCAAAAAGTAAATGGATAAGGCTAGGAAAACTGCATTCGTTGAAGCGTTGTTGAAGCTAAAACCGAATAGTTGTGGCTTGGAAGCTTTGTTAACTGTTGTTGAATTCATAATCAATCCTCCATAAAACAATCCCTGTTTTTTCGTTCTCATATACCATGGAGCAGACCCCTCTGCCCCATGGTTACAGCCTAATTACATCCCAATTACATCCTAATCTGATTCAATTCCTTATTGATTGCTGCAAGAAGCATTTCTGGCATTGAATCACGATCCAACTCTGAAATCTTCTCAAGAGAGAAACCTTTAATCATACCGAACATCTCATGTTCAAACATTGGTGCGAGGTATTTCTTCATTACTTTTTCTCCCTCTTCGCTCTCAATGATGTCCTTGATGGATTCCTTTATTGAGAAGAATCCTTCAGGGAACTCAAGCTCAATAGGTTCGCCGTCATTGTCTACGTCAAACCAGTTCTGTACATTTTCTCCGCCATCCAGGTTCAATATGCCTTTCTTGCTTTCTTCTTCCGGTAATACATAACTCATGTTCTGTTCTTCCACTTTGTTGTAGACTGTGCTGTCACTAAGGTGTCCTGATGTGGCAACCACTTCGTTGGAGCCTTCATCAAGATCCACTTTGAATAAGAAGATGGTACCGTCCTTCTCGAGAAGGTCTATGGCTTTTCCATTGTTGGTCAATGCAACAGATTCCTGATTGCTGTATACTTTGACGGTAATGCTGTCCGTATGTCTGTCAATAAAGCGCTTTGAAGTGATGTGTAACATCGGCTTGTTGCTCCACATGGACTGATACCAGTAGAACGCATCTTTCTTGGTGGTTCTGTCGAAAGTAACAAGACCTTTATTGTTCATGCCTTGGACACCACCTTCATCTCTCATGTCTGAGCCAAGTCAAACATGTTCCATACGTATGTACCCAGATATAATCGTATTGATTGAAAATCTTCAAAGTTTTCTCATGATAGAGGGCATGGTACTCCTCAGAGTAATCTTTCACTTTAGGCTCATCACTGTGCAGCGATATGATACCCTCTGCACCATATTCGGAGAATCCGAAGGCTTTTTCAGGATTCTTTTCTCTGAAGCTTTCAATGAACTCAACAAACTCTTCAGCTTCTCCGACATACCAGCCGTAGTACTTGTTCCATGCCATAGTGTCTGTTACATAATGGGCAGGATCATCTTCAGGTGTCATCATGACCTGTGCCTGGGTTGTCACTCTTGTTGTGTCTTCTTCTTTTACAACATCATTGATTTCTCTGGCAATCTGTTCAAGAGGCTTCTCTTCTCCCATGATTCCGATTTCGTTCTGAACACCCCACATGATGATTGATGGGTGATTGTAGTTTTGACGTATCAGCTCCCTCATCTGACTGATGGCATTGGCTGCAGTAGGATCAGTGTCAGAAGTCTTTGAGATATAAGGAATCTCAGCCCAGATGACCATACCGGCTCTGTCACACAGGTCATAGAAGAATTGATTATGCTGATAATGTGCAAGACGGATGGAGTTTGCTCCGATTTCCTTGATCAGCTCCATATCTTCAATCTGATGCTCTTTGGTAAGGGCATTCCCTACGCCCGCTCTATCCTGATGTCTGCTGACACCATTAAGCTTCATTCTCTTTCCATTCAAGAAGAAACCTTTCTCTTCATCAAATTCGAAGTAACGAAGACCTGTTGCAATCTCTTCTCTATCCACTTCTGTATCATCGACTGATAATGTCACAATACATTTATAGAGGTATGGATTTCAACTCCGTTCCAAAGTGTAGGATTATCGATCAAAAGGTCAAAGCTGAATGTTGAACTTTCTTCAACTGTTTTGTTTTCTGCCTTAACGAGCACGATGTTACCATCAGCATCCAGCCATTGAACTAAACATTGAACATCTGCAGTACTTCCTGAGTTTCTAACCTTTGCTCTGACATTGACTTCTGCCATATTGTCGGTCACTTTGTTCTGAGACACATAGATGCCTGACGATGCCAAGTCCATCTTCTCAATATGTACCGTATCTGTATAGATGAGGTTGACGTCTCTGTATATACCACCGTAGAAAGTGAAATCAGCCCACAGCGGGTAAATTTCTTCAATATGGCTGTTATCCACTGCGACTTCCAGCGTATTTGTATCTTCAACCACATCCGTGATATCGAATCTGAAACCAGAGTATCCACCTTCGTGTCGACCAAGATGTGTACCGTTCAGATAGACATCACAGACACTGTTGGCACCTTCGAACTCCAGGTAGATTCTGCCTTCATGTCCAGTTTCAATTTCCAATTCCTTTTTATACCATGAAAGTCCACGATGGTAATTGTTGCCGCCTGAAACACCATCTGCCGCATTCCAGGTATGAGGGAGATCGAGCACTTCAAACGTTTCTTCTGCAAGTGCCTGTCTTTCTACTGCTTTCTTTAAAAACTGCCAATTTTTGTTGATATTGATTATTCTACTCATTTCATAAACCTTCCTTTAACTTCTTTGATTTGTGAATGATATCACATCTCTTTATATCCATATTATAACTTGCCAAGCTATATGTATTCATATATAATATTGATGCAAACATATTTTATATTGATAATATTGATTAAGAGAAGGCGGGTATGGCTTTATGTTGAAAAATTTGGAAATAAAATGCAAGAATATAATGACCTTGATTCCAACCAACCTCTATATCCATTCCATGGAAAGCCATGAGACCACTACATTGTCCAGGTTAGAGATACCTGAATTTCTTATGCATTATTTAGATGACTCGATTCAAAGAATCATGACGGAGAAAGAGAATCTAGCTGAAGAAGAATTGACCGATAATCAAGTATATCTATATATCGACCCCTTTAAGATGTGCTATCTGACTTGGCCTATTCCAACAGGTACCGGCAAACTGTATACCATCACCTTGGGTCCTCTGATCACCGAACACCTGACGGTGGAAGAGATACGTTACATGGGTTACAAGATGAAACTCAGCAGTGACAATGTTTTTGTTCTTGAGTCCTTTTATGGTATTGTCCCCTACTTCGACCAGGTTCAAATGGCGAGAATCGCCTCTTTATTCCTTGACTATCTGGCCGTTGACACGCATATGCCTCAAATCATCCGTGAAGACCACTCACTGATGCTGCCTGAAGAAACCAAATATATCGACAACAAGTTTCAGAGCTTTGATTTTGTTGAACAAAACTATGCAAATGAGGCAAAAATGCTGCATGCAATAGAGCATGGCGACATCGCATATGTTGACCGGATGATGGCTCAGATGACTCAAGCTCTCACCATCCCCCCTCGCTTCCCCAGTGATCCGCTCAGAGAACAGAAGAACCTTTCCATCACCCTGAATTCCATCAGTCTTAGGGCTGCATTGAAAGGCGGCCTTAATCAGAGCATCGCCCATAGCCTCTCCCATAATTTTGCCATTCTCATCGAACAGCAGACTTCACCCGAAGCGATCGGTGCACTCAACGTACGTATCATGAGAACCTATACCGAGTCTGTCAACAAATATGCCCTCAAGAACCATTCACAGACAATCATCGATGCAGTCAACTATATACGCATCCACTTCACGACAAGATTGCCTTGAAGGATGTCTCGGACCATCTCCACCTTAGCCGTGAACATCTGAGCCGTCAGTTCAAGGAAGAAATGGATATGACCATCACCGACTTCATCCATAAGACAAAAGTGGAAGAATCCTGCAGCCTTTTGACTTCGAAAGTGTATTCAGTCAGCAATATCGCTTACACCTTCGGCTACAGTTCTCCGGCACACTACACGAAAATGTTCAAGCAATATATGGGCATGTCACCTAAACAATGGCAAAAGCAGCATCATGAGAACAATCATCCACCCGTCAGTTCTCAATAGAAAAAGAGGTATATACCGTGAAACCAGGTATATACCTCTTCTTTAACTTCTTTCTACTCCAATATCATCCATGAAAAATCGGCTCCGTCCAAGTCGCTTGAATCATTTTGCCACTCAGCCAGATTCTCGCCGCTTTCACCCGCCATCACTTTCGCATGCGTGTATCCTGTGTTGTTCAGCAGCGACTGACCGTCATCCCTGCCGAGCACCCGATGGAATCCGGATATGTCATAACCCATCATGTCCAATTCGCTCTGGACCAGATAATTGACGGCGGCTCCATAATTGTTGGTCAGTTCACAGAATCCTTCATTGTACCCCAGAATGCCACCGACCGCCTTGCCGCTGCCCGCTGAAACGGTACCGGAATTGCGGCTGCTGTCGATATAGAGGTTGCCGGTGTTCCTGCCGACCAGTCCTCCGACCGTAGCCGGATAGGACAGCAGACTGACCATGCTGCTCTTCACTTCCCCGCTGTAACTGCTGTTGACGACCGATAGACCACTGAAGACCTGACCGACCAAACCACCGGCGCTCTCATATGCCTCAACGGTTCCATGGGTCACGGTGCACTCTTCAATCTCCTGTCCCTGACTCTGGGAGGAAAATCCGATCATACTTCCACCGAAGGCAGTATCCTTTATCGATACACCATCCAACTTGCAGCCGGTGATCTCCATCCGACCGCTGGCTATCCCGAACAGACCTCCCGTGTACTTGGCTCCAGCCACACTGCAGTCGGTCATACGGATCTCTGTAATGACCGAATTGCTGGCATCGCCTGCCAAAACTCCGGCATATCGGAAGCTGCCGTCATCACCCTGACCGGCAACACTGATATTTTCAAATCCAAGATCGGATACCGTCACTTCCGTAATCCGGTCAAACAGACCGATCCTGTCACCACCGGATATCTTCATATTCCTGATGGTGTATCCACCACCGTCCAGTTTGCCGGTAAATCCTTCAACCGGATTGACGACAGCCTCTTCAAAATCCAAATCCTGCATCAAAACAAAATGAGCGTCGCTGTCATATTCCATCATTTTCAAGTCATCGGGACGTGTCAGTCGCCAAGGGTCTTCTTCCAATCCGGAACCCGAGTCGGCAATGGACACCTTGCCGCCAAGCGGCGCTTCAATCACCACTCCGAAAACCGAAGGGTCCAGTGTGACTGTCAGTTCACCGTCACCAGCAATACGGTAATCCTCACTCACCGGCATATCGATCATGATGACGGTATCGGATAGCCTCGTCACATCATCTGAACTGATGAGAACCACCTCTTTGAAGGCTGCCGTTGAATCGACAGTACCTGAAATGCCGTCGATGAGCGCTTGGGTCAGCAGATTGTTCCCACCGACCACTTTTTTGAAACTTCCTTCAGAAATCTCCAGAACCAGGACTGTTTCACCGTTGACCATGGCAACCTCATCATTCTGATAGGCGCTGACGGTAAGTTCTGGTTTCAGGGGATCGGGTTCGACCGGATCAGGATCGTCGGTATCCGACAGCAGTCCGAAAGCTTCGGCAAGAACGGAATCGATGGCACCCCTTTCCACAAGGAAGTCGGCCAGGGTCGATTCACTGTCTTTCCTGTTTGAACCCAGTGCCTCTAATGTGGCTACACAGAGCTTTTCCATAGTGAAGGGCTCGCCTTCTTCCAGCCAGACCAGTCCCACACTAGAAGTCATTTCCATGACATCTGGCATGTCATCGCCGCCGTTCCATGAAAATCCTTGTCCTCCCTATAACCGAGGGAGACCAGCATGAGTTTATAGTACTCCTTGACCGACATGTCTGCGTTCGGTCTGAACGTCCCGTCCGGATACCCTTGATACCCCAGTTGAGGATGCTCCTTCAGATATCCGAGTATGTTGCGTCCCTGAATCCAGCCAAGGTCCATATGGTCGCTGAAGTTCTCGACGAAAGGGTAGTTCAATGCCCTGTCCAGATAGCCGTTCAGCGCCACAATCAATTTGGCGCCTCCATAGCGTTTCGGTGTTGAAGCAAGGTATTCGGGTGTCAGTCCGTTTCCTGTTCCCACGACTAGCTCAAACGCTTCACATATTTTATCGCTTCATCCGCAACTTCCCTGTATGTGGCTCCATGGACATCCACACTTCCCATGCCCGTCAGAATCACTACCAGAGACAGTATGCTCACAATGGTTCTTCTCATTTCGTTACCTCCTCAAAGTATCTCTCTACCATTATACCCCCATTCTTTTGTAAGACATAGTCCCTAATTGACTATAATGGGATACATACAGCATATTACATCTCTTTCCTAACTGCGAACGTAATGATATACTTGTTATAAGCAACTGTCCGATTGCAAAGAAAAAAAGAGGAGTGGTAGAATGAATTACAAAGACATGTACAACCTATGGCTGGATTCCGACGCTGTTGACCCGGAAACCAAAGCGGAACTCGAAGCGCTGAAAGGCAATGAAGAGGAAATCGAGGACAGATTCTATAAGTCCCTGGAATTCGGTACCGCAGGCCTTCGAGGCAAGCTAGGTGCCGGAACCAACCGCATGAACAGCTACAATATCGGCAAGGTGACCCAGGGTATCGCCAATTATATCGTCTCCAATGGCACCGAAGCCATGGAACGCGGATTGGCCATCGCCTACGACTGCAGGCATTTTTCACCGGAATTCGGTCAGTATGTGGCGGAGATCATGGCCGCCAACGGCATCAAATCCTACCTGTTCGAATCCCTTCGCCCGACCCCTGAACTTTCCTATGCAATCCGTAACCTGGGAACCATCTCCGGCATCAACATCACTGCAAGCCACAATCCTAAGGATTACAACGGTTACAAGGTCTACTGGGACGACGGTGCCCAGGTGCTTGATGACATCGCCGATGCCATGACTGAAACGATCAACAAGGTGGACATGTTCAAAGATGTCAAGTCCATGGACATCGAAGAAGCCAAGGCGAAAGGCCTGGTCACCATGCTGGGTGAAGATATGGACTTCAAATATCTGGAAATGGTAAAAGACCTCAGTATCTTTGACGGAGACGATATCGACAAGGAAGCGACCATCGTCTATACGCCACTCAACGGTGCGGGAAGCATTCCCGTACAGCGCATTTTGAGAGAACGTGGTTTCCACGGTATCCATGTGGTCAAGGAACAGGAAGATCCGGATCCTGATTTCACAACCGTCGGTTATCCGAACCCGGAAGACACCCGGGCATTCGCCTATGCCGAAAAGCTCGGACTTGAGGTAGGTGCTGAGCTCCTGCTGGCGACCGATCCGGACTGCGACCGTCTGGCCATTGAGGTTCTTGATGAAAACGGTGAGTACGTGGCCTTCAATGGCAACCAGACCGGGGCCATACTGATCAAATATATCATAGAAGGCATGCACAAGACCGGTCAGCTTCCTGAAAAACCGGCCATCGTCAAGTCTATCGTCACCGGAGATCTTGGCAAGGCCATCGGCGAAAGCTTCGGAGCCACGACTTTCGAGTCGCTGACAGGCTTCAAGAACATCTGCGGCCGCATCCCTTCACTGAAGGAAAATGGATTCAACTATATCTTCGGTTACGAGGAGAGCATCGGATACACCACCGGTACGCAGGTCCGCGACAAGGACGCAGTAAGCTCGGCCATGCTCCTGTGCGAGGCAGCCGCTTACTATAAGAAACAGGGTAAAACCCTGCTCGATATCCGTAAGGAACTTTTTGAAGAGTTCGGTTACTACAAGGAAAAACAAATATCACTGGTGCTTGAGGGCATCGAAGGACAGCAGCGCATCGGCCGTATGATGACTTCCTACCGAACGGATTATGTTCAGGCCTTCGCTGAGAAAACCGTTGCAGAAGCCATCGATTACGCCAATGGCTATGAAGATATTCCTGCAGCCAACGTTCTCAAACACAAGTTGTCGGATGGCAGCTGGTACGCCCTTCGTCCGTCAGGAACCGAACCGAAAATCAAACTCTATATCTACACCAAAGCGCCGACGGACAAGGAAGCCGCGGAAAATGTGGCTCTGATTGAAGAACTGGTGCTTGAGAAACTGAACGCTATCGAATAATTACCGGGGACAGATAAAGGCAGGTGTAACCATGGTTCCATTGCAGGAATATACGTATATCATCAATTACCATTTCATCGGTGTGGTCACCACCGGTACCATGCTGGCAGCCATTGTTTTTTCAGTATCTTCTATTACTTCTATATTGAAAAACACCGATGATCGGTTATACCGGCTTTTATCTTTCCACTGTTCTCGTAGGCCTTCTAAGCAGCAGCCTACTCATCCTTTCCATCCTTGGCCAGATCGATCAGTTCAATCAGCGGAGTTTCTACCGGATCGATCTTGTGATTGACTACCTGAACTTTTTTGCCGTCTACATCATGTTTCTCCACCTGCTGCACCGGCCTGAAAAAAGCCTTCGCATCGTACCGGTCTTCATGCTCATCGTATTCGAGAATCTGGGGGAAGTCTACGAAATGCACTGGCTGTTCATCTTCCTCTACCTCTATATACTGATGGGTATACTCATTCTTTTCACCTTGAGCGAAATGACCAGACGATACAAAAGCGAACTGGGCTTATTCCTATGTATCTATGCCAGCATCATCATCTACTACACGCTCCACCATGACTTTTCCTTCCAGGGAATTCCGTTCAGTTCCTATGAGTGGATCACAGTCCTCTTCATCGTCGTCGGAACCATCGTCTACTATATGTACAACTATTCCCTTTTACTCAAGGATAAAGAACGCCTTCTGAACATCCTGACCCATGACCATCTGACAGGACTGTTCTCAAAATCATTCTTTGCGGAACAACTGTCCATGGCCGAAAAGGGCATCGTCCTGTTCATCGATGTCAACCATTTGAAGAACGTCAACGATGAACTCGGACATCTGGTGGGCGACGAACTGCTGAAACAGTTCGGTGAATATCTGCTGGAACGGACCAACGATGACATGTTGCCCTCCCGGTTCGGCGGAGATGAAGTTACCATACTGCTGACCTCCAAGAATCTTGAAGCAGCACAGATACTGGCCTATGACCTCATGAATAAATTCAAGGATATCCTGTTCTTTCTTGAATTCCACGATCATGATGTCGGCATCAATATCGGCATCGCCAATTTCACCAGATACAGAGGCGACGAAGCAGTCGCCAATGCGGATAATGCCATGTATCTTTCAAAGAGGAACGGCACCTATGAACTCGGCATACACCTACAAGAGGGAGACATCTAATGGGTTGGTTATTCAAGGAAATTTCAGTCAACATCAACACCTTCAACACCTATGCCTCCATCGTCTTTCTGCTGTTCATCATCATCGTATTCGTCATTTACCTGATTTTCTTCAAGGAATCGAGATTGATCGGATACGGCCTTCTCATCATGTTCAATATGATTGCTTATCTGCTGGCCTTCATGTTCCTGGTGAATTCCCAGTCGGCATTCTTCGTCGTCTTCTTCACCAAACTCCTGTATTCCCTGTTCATGCTGCTTGCCATCACTTCCGTCTTCTCCATCAGCAGCATCACCCACTCCATAAGCAATATCATCAGGGGATATACACTGCTGTGTTCCAACCTCTTCATCATCGTCATATGGGCGAGCAACAGCCTGCTGATCAGAGATGAGATTTGGGTTGCCACCTATTATACTGCAGCCAAAGGCCCGCTTTTCATCGCGATGCAGCTGTATGTGCTTTCCATCGGTATCGTCATGGTGATCGACTTCACGGCGATCTATGAAAATGAACACGATAAATTCATGGAATTCTGGCCTTTGTATGTAGGTATCATCTTCTTCACCTTCTATACGAATTTTCAGGGATTCATCGCATACATCAACCTCAAGATCAGACCTACCTTGTATGTTAACACACTGTTCTTTGCCTCTGCCTTCTTCATCTACGTCTTCATGAACCTGAAGAAGACAATCAGGCACCGGGAAGAACTCTACGAAACCTATCTCTACGATGAGCTGACCCAAGTCTATTCACGAAGCTTCATTCTGGACGAAAATAAAAAAAAGTCCTTGATAACAGGTACCTTCGGCGTCACTACGTCGCAGTGATGGATATCGAAGGTCTGAAGTACATCAACGATCATTACGGACGCGAGAAAGCCGATGAGGTCCTAATGACTCTCGGGCAGCTGCTACTGGACATTGAATTCAAAAACTGCACCACAGGCCGTCTGGGCGGTGATGAATTTGTGATTTTTTCAAAGACAACGACAAAGAATCCATTGAGGACGCTCTGTCGTTTCTACAGGAAGAATATATCGAATACCTCGAGATTCTCGAAATCGATCCAATCGCTTCAGAATCAGGCCTTAACATCGGAATTGTCAAACTCACATCCGGGATGGACCTGGAAGATATTCTCAGTCTGGCAGACAAGTCCATCCATGCCGCCAAGCGAATCGGCTATAATTCCATCTCCTTCGCTCAGGAATGACCGTCCATGCAGTACTCCGAAAAGTTCATCGCTTCCAAAGGCTTCGAATAGAAATAGCCTTGAATCAGGTCACAGTTCAAAGATCTGAGCATTGCCACCTGCTCTTCATGCTCGACCCCTTCCGCAATCACTTTCAGATCCAGCTTATGGGCAAGGTTGATGATGGATTCCAGCATCACCTTGGTCTTCTTGACCTTGAAGACATTATCCATCAGGGACTTGTCAATCTTCAAAAGCTCAATGGGCAGCTCATGGATGCTGTTGAAGGATGAATAACCGGTACCGAAGTCATCCAGTGATATGCTGATGCCGAAATCCTTCAGTTGATTGAGCTTCTTCATGGTATCCTCGCTGTCCCCGCTCAGCATCGTTTCTGTAATCTCAAACTCGATGTATCTCGGATCGAGGTTCGACTCTCGAATGATCTTCATCGTACGTATGACGAAATCATCATCCATGATCTGACCCTGGGAAATGTTGATGGCTATGCTGATATCGTTCACTTTCTGTTCATGCCACATCTTCACCTGGTCACATGCCTTCTTGAGGACAAGGTCACCCAGAACGGCGATCAGACCGCTCTTTTCAGCGTATTCGATGAACTGGTCAGGATACAGGAGCCCCTTATCCGGATGTGCCCATCTGACGAGGGCTTCCGCAGAAACCACCCTTCCGGTATCCGACAGTATCTGAGGCTGAAAATACACGACGAACTCATCGTTCTTCAACGCCCTTTCAAATCCCTCTCCAGCATATTGAACTGAATCAGACGGTCATACATGCTTTCATCATACATGAAGCTCTTGTTTCTGCCCGCCTTTTTCGCCTCATTGATTGCGATGTCAGCGATTCTGTAAAAATCGGAGACCGTCTTGATCGTCTCATCATAACGTGCGATGCCGATGCTGACGGTAAGGAAAAACTGATGGAAACCGATGGCGTAGTTCTTGCCGAATTCATCCAGGATGTCATGGGTGAAGGACATGATCTGACTGTCTTCATGTCCCCTGTTCACGAGGTAGACAAACTCATCCACATTGGTATGATACAGCCTCGTATGGCTGTCTTCATGTCCCTTGAGTATGTCCGCCACCTTCTTGACAAACGTGTTGCCCTGATTATATCCCAATAACTCGTTGATGCCTCTGAAATTATCCACATCCACATAGACCAGCAGTACATCACCGATGCTGTGCCGGTTCAGAATCCTCCCCAGATCCCTGGACAGGCTGTTCCTGTTCGGCAGCCGGGTGATGGAATTATAATACGCCAACAGATTCTTCTCATTGATGTTCCTCAGCAAGTTATCGTTGCTCTCATTGATCGCTTCAGCCATGATACCGATTTCGTCATTGGAAAAACTGGTGATGCGCCTGCTCAGGTTCCCCTTCTTGACCTCATTGAGGGACTCGATGATATGGCTGAAGATACGTCTGTATCTTCTGGCGAAGAACATCACAATAAAGGCCAGCACAAGCGCGGCTGACGCCAACACAAGAAAGACCTTCCTCGTGGCACCGAAAACCTTGTCGTCAAGGATGTCTTTTGGAATCGAATAGGCAAACGTCCACCCGTTATCCACAGTTGACTGATAGGTATAGTAATCTTTGCCGTTGATGCCGGAAAGCTCGTACCCTTTTGTACCGTTGACTTCTATGGATTCATACATTCCCTCAACCGGCGTCCCTTCACCGTAATAAGGGTGATAGATCAGTTCGCCTGACGGTTGTAGATCCAGAACATGTCACCCTCATAGAGATTCAGGCTTTCCAGCCGTTGCTTGAGGTCGCCAAGCTCCAGATACATCCCGATGATCCCAAGAAGACATCACCGGCGAACATCGGTGTCACATAGGAACTGATATGCTGGTTGTACCTGTTGTAATAGGGATCGAGCCACTGGCTCCTTCCCGTCTCCATAGGGGTATAGAACCATGACATGTTGTCACGGCTGACATACCGCTCCAACGGCACCTCCACTTCCCTCATCGCTCTGCCGTTTCCTTGACGGGTGATCCACACATCATGGACTTGGCCATCCAGTTCCGGATTGAAATAGATATAGAGACTGTCGGTGATTGCTTCTTCACCAATCAGATATTTGGTGAAAAGGCCCTCATAGAACGCCTCTTCCCCATCCATATCCGGCACCACATCCGGCACACCGCCAAAACGCTCCGCCGTCATCAGCGCGACCGTATCAACCGTACTCTCGAATCCTTTCAGCAGGTCTTCGAACTCATTGCGGATGGATGTAATGATATATCTATTGCTGGTGTGAAGCTCATCCTCGTATTTACCGATGAGGTATCCTGCATTGATGAAATTGGTGATCGCTGTAACGAGCAACCCCGATACCAGCAGAAAAACAACTGTCTTATTGATGATCGACGATCGTCTCATAAACAACATCAGCCCCCAATTGTTTGATGAATTGCATCGCTACACGCCCTGACATCTTACCGTGTCTCAATGCGTATATCCTGGCCTTGTCCTTCAGTTCATCGGCACCGGCTTCATCCAGTGCATTCATCCTGCCGGCCTCAACCTGCTCCCCGTACATCTTGACGACCATGTCATAGTATTCCTTCTGGATCAGACCTTCATACAGCAGCGTCAAACCGAACCTGTCCGAAAGGGAGGTCATCTCCTGAATGAAGTCCTGAAGGTGTATATCATTCTCCCGTTCCGTACGGATCTCCTTGATGAGATGACGCCTGTTGGACGTGACATAGAAGGCAACCTGACTCATATCCCCGGATACGCTCCCTTCAATGAAAGACTTAAGGAACTTGTATTCATCCTCGTTTGCTTCAAAGGAAAGGTCATCGATGAACAGGATGAACTTGAAACCCCTGCCCTCGATACGCTCAAGCACCTTCGGCAACAGATGCAGCTGACCCTTTTGCATCTGGATCAGCCTCAGCTTCCTGTCGGCAAAACGATTGATCACCGATTTGACCGAGGTCGACTTGCCTGTACCGCTGGCACCGACCAGCAGGACATTCTGGAATGGCTGCCCTTCCACAAAAGCTTTCGTATTTTTCAATAACGCTTCCTTCTGCAACGGATAATGGTAGATGTTCTCCCAGTCCAAAGTCAATATGTCTCTGATTCCAATCAGTGACACCTCTTCCTTGTCCATGACGGAAAACGCGGGATAAAAGGCATAGGGTCCTATGCCGAAGCGTGTGACCAGTTCAAGGAATCCTTCCACCAGGTCCATACCTTCCTTATCCGATGAAAACAGCATCATGTATTCCCCGACCATCGTCTTGCCGGTATGATCCCTGTCTTTATCTTCCAAAACCTTCAGCAATCCGTACTTGTCATCGACCTGCCCGCAGATGTCTGCAAGGTCCATATGAAAGAGCCTCGCCAAAATCTCGATATCATGTTGAAGGCATATCCGTTCCACCTCGGATAGGGTATCCGCCTTTTCAAATCGTGTGAGCTTCTTGCTTTCCGACATCAGCAGCATTGTCACCATGTACTGTTTCAGGGACTGTCCCCTGTCCACCAGCATCCTGACCAGAGGATAATAATGCAGTTCCATATCCTCCTGTTTATATAACTGAATGATCCTTCCGAATCCTCCGTCATTGTTGAGATGGTCGAATAATATCAGCTTTTCAAGTACCATCTTGAGTTCCCTCCTCGTTAGCATTGTTGTTATGTTTATTTTATCACACAACATTGTGTAAGCGGAATATAAATTACGAAGGCAGGCAACAGTTTGCCGATTTCATCTTCATTCTCCAGAAATGGTATTCAAAAGAGATTATGAGTTATGTTAAAATTGTATTAAAAAATCACAACCTCCTAGTAACTCATATCCCGACGTACTATAATGGTAGTTAGGCAATAGAATATACGATTTTCACATAAATTCGGACAATGGAGGCTGCTGCACATGAAAATCGATTGGAACAAAAAATATACGACCATCTCATTATATGCCGTAATTGTATTTCTGATCTGTTACTTATTCTACAAATTCACGAATACTTGGGATACGACCCTGGAAAATCTCCAGGGACTGATCAAGATCCTGGCACCGTTCATCTATGCTCTTGCGATAGCCTACTTCATTTCACCCCTTGTCAACTTCATCGAGGATAAACTGTTCGGCTTGCTCAATCATCATCGTCTCAAACGGGGGCTGTCCATACTGGTCACCTACATCATCATCTTCAGCACCGCTGTTCTCCTTCTTTCCTTCGTCCTTCCGCAACTGATCAGCAGCATCCAGGAGATCGCCCTTCTGAGCGGTAAATACATGCCTCAGATAGAGGCACTACTGGCCAATGAACACATCGAGATCTTCGACAGCGGATACTATCTGGATCTGACTCTCATCAACCAGTACCTGAACGAGAACGTCATCGATGCCTTCACATCCGTTTCCGGTTTCGTCACGGATATTGCACCCATATTGATCGAATACGTGACCAGGTTAACCTCCGGTCTTCTCAATATTTTCCTAGGTTTCATCATCGCCATCTACCTGCTGGTCAGCAAGGAGTCCGGACTGATGCATGCCAGGAAGCTGGTTTTCGCACTCTTCCCGCCAAAGCCAGCGATTAACCTCATCAACCTAAGCAAGGAAAGCAACAGGATTTTCATCAACTTCATCATCGGTAAGATTGTCGATTCCATCATCATCGGCATCATCTGCTTCATCATTTTGATCATCTTCAACTATCCGTATGCATTCCTGCTCAGTATCATCGTCGGTATCACGAATATCATCCCTATTTCGGACCCTTTATCGGCGGCATCATCGGGTTTGCCCTCCTGCTGTTCATCGATCCTGTCAAGGCCTTATGGTACCTGTTGATCATCCTGCTGCTCCAGCAGTTCGACGGCAACATCCTCGGTCCCAAGATTCTCGGAGATTCCACCGGACTCTCACCCTTCTGGGTCATCTTCGCCATCATCATCTTCGGAAGCTTCTTCGGATTCGCAGGTATGTTCTTCGGAGTTCCGATTACCGCTGTCATCAAGAACATCATCAGCCGACAGGTGGATAATATGTATAAGCAGCGGACGACGACACTTTAATAGTAATCTATATATAAAAGAGGCAGCTGATCGTTCAGCTGCCTCTTTCTTAGATTCCGTATGGGAAATCCACTTTCGTTTAATTGAATATAATCATAGCCGAAAACGTTCATCCCTCCATTGAATCGTCTGAATATTTAATGTCCAATGTGTTTTTTTCACACTTTTCCTTAAAATTGCCCATAGTTTTTCATTTGTCAAATAATAGTCAAACCCTGTTGATAAATCAAGAAAACGGCCATTTTTCGCTAAAAAAGACGAAAATTGTGGATAAGTCTGTTCATTGTGTGGATTACTCGTATATTTTTGAACAATTATATGAAAAAACCTCATCATGACAGGTGATTCGCAATCAGATATGGAAGTTTGCAATCAGTTCATCACTTATATGCTCAAACCTATTATCATAGATGACCTCATCTAACAAACCGAATACATAGCATGAAAATCCAATGCATTCAGAGAAAATCGGCCTATTCTCGGCCTTGTAGGATATGATCTCAACGATATCCGTACCCTTGTAACCATCTGGCATTTGAAAAAACTCACATGAACTGGTCGTTCCGAAGGAAAATTCATTCCCATCATTCATAACGCCGGTGAATTGGGTCCAACTCTTGCTTGCCTTGCCATGAATCATGCGCAACAAACTGACTGGGATAGCATTCGGGCTAATACCAACATCCTTGATATTGGATAGTGTTATCCTGTTGCCTGAGTTGATAAAAGAGTTGAGTATTCTCGGATAATAATGGGAGATGCACCTTGCATCTTTCACTCCATTATAAATAGTGCTCTCAATACGACTCATAGCCATTTGGAGCCTGACTTCAGCACTCTTTATCGTTACACAAGGCAGATTAGTCCCGTCATACATTGATACCGAGCATCGAAACTCATCATTACCAAGATAATCCTTTGTTGGTTCAATACGACTGTATAGATGTTCCTTTAATATATTTATATTCATAAGCACTCCAAAAAATGATATCTGATTTATAAACTGTAAATTATATTGTTACGATCTATCCGAAACTGTATAAGTACATTTATCGAATTATTGTATCATTTTGATGTGTATTATATATGTAGGTTTTTTGTTTCTGTCGCTACTGGATGTAAGGAATTTGACCTATATCATTTAGGTCTAATTGTCCCTCTACTGTCCGGATGGTACCTCTTTATACATTCTATATTTTCACTATATATAGTGCGTATTTGCGGGTATTTTCACTAAAATTAGTGCGTATTTTCATATATTTTAACACTAAACTTAGTGCGTTCTCAGTGCTATAATTATTATGCACAGAAGAAAGGAGATTGATATGGGGATTATTTTCGACAAACTTGAGGAACGGCTTAAGCAAAACGGAAAGACGTTCTATAGTCTGAGAAAAGACAAGATTGTAGGTACGGCAACAATCAAAAAACTTCAAGATAACAATGGCGGATATATCGATACTCGAACGATTAACAATCTATGTCAGTACTTGAATTGCCAACCTGGTGACATCATAGAATATGTTCCTGACAACAATCATTCACTTTCTGAAAAAATAATGTTAAGGGAGGCAAACCATATGAAATATTTCAACTCTGAGAAGCACCTGAACAACTTCGTCGAATTGATGCAGATCCGATTTGGAGAACTTTCATTCAGCAACCAATATTCGGCAACTCTGTTCATTCTAGCTGATAGACATCTATCTGAATATGCGAAGCACATCGTCAATCATGAAGGAATCGCTTTCCCTACTGATGACGATTGGCCGATTCACCTTTCCCCTACCCAGGTCTTCATGCTGGATGTAGCCAGAAGCTTATTCAAAGGCAGCGGCAAGGTGAACATATCCGATATATGGCATCTGGATGATGACAGGTTCAATGCTGTCCATACTGCATTCCTTGTGCTGCGTCAGCCTAAATTATTGTTGGAAGACATCCAGTCTGGTGTATAATCATCATCAAAGAAAATTCTATAGACGCGCAAAACGAGAGCATCTTGGGCATGCTCTCGTTTTATTGAATATGATTGAGGATGATTCACATCATTCGCAATAAGATATAGTTTTGCATCGAACTTAGACCAATAATCCATTTGTCAACTTCCTGTGGATGCTCGCTGCGGCTTTCCTTCCGGCGCCCATGGCGAGGATCACCGTTGCTGCGCCTGTGACCGCATCGCCGCCGGCGAAGACGCCTGACATCGTCGTCTCTAAGGTCTCTTCGTTGACCTTGATACAGCCCCAGCGATTCGTCTCCAGTCGCTTGGTCATTCTAGTCAGTAACGGATTCGGAGTCTGACCGATGGCCATTATAACATTATCCACCTCCATGACGAACTCACTATCCTTTTTGATGACCGGCCTTCTTCTGCCTGACTCATCAAGCTCGCCCAGCTCCATCCTGGTGCACTTCAATCCCTTTACAAGTCCGTTCTCCCCGATGATTTCAACAGGGTTCGTCAGCACATTGAAGATGATGCCTTCCTCCATTGCATGATGGACCTCCTCAAGTCTACTAACTTACCTTTAAATATTTTCTAAACTGAGTGACTATATGCCTGGATCAGTCATAATCATGCTTCTCCCTCAGAACCACATACTCTAATTTTATCCTTTACCAATTTTTTTTACTTCATCACGTCCGACAGCATTATACTTCTTTGGATCAAGAGTATCAGGATTCGTTTCTATGACTCTTTTTACAGCTGAAGTGAATGCAACTCGTAATTCAGTAGCATAATTGACTTTGCATATACCTCTTTCAATCGACTGAATGATGGACTCATCAGATACACCTGATGCACCATGCAGCACCAGTGGCACATCCACTTCACATCTTATTTCATCTAATCTGTCGAAGTCCAACCTCGGTTGCTCCTTATAAAACCCATGAGCTGTTCCTATTGCTACTGCCAATGACTGCACACCAGTCCTTTCAACAAATCTCTCGCTTGTTTCGGATTGGTATATAGAACATCCTTGTCATATACGACATGGTCATCTTCCTTGCCTCCAATCGTACCTAACTCAGCCTCGACTGGTATTCCTTTTTCCTTTGCCATTTCAACAACTTGTCTGCTTAAAGCAATATTGTCTTCGAAAGAAAGCTTCGACCCGTCAATCATAACTGATGTATAGCCAGCTTCAATTGCTTTCCTGCAAAGATCAAAACTGTTGCCGTGATCGAGATGCATCACAACCGGCACCTTTGCTCCTTTGGCAGCTGCGTATGACATAGCTCTGAACATTTCCACACTCGCATGTGAAATTGATGATGGTGTCGTTTGGATAATTACAGGTGAAGAAAGTTCTTCAGCTGCCTCAACGATGGCCTGCACCATTTCCATATTCTCTGCGCTGAAAGCCCCGACTGCATAACCTTTTTCTTGTGCTTTTATCATCAATTCATTTGATCGTACTAACGACATGACATATTAATCCCTTCCTGTTAAGCTTCATTTCTATAACCTATATTGATCTTTACCTTATACAGTTCTATTTTACATGTATACACTACTAATGATGTAGTTCTCTTTGACAGCATAGATATACTCATCGATAAATGTAGTGACACCTGCTTTTGCCAGACTTCTGGGGTTTGAGAGAAGCTTACCGTCCCTTTTCATGTTATACTGCATTGGCATATACTGTCTAAGCAGGTTCATCGGGATCATACATTCGTCAAGGTTCTCGAAAAGCTTATTGATTGCTTCTTTCACTTTTTCTGAACCGAGATAATACCTGCTTCTATCCGAATAACTGTATTTTCTCGCCAGATGAAGCTGGCTCTGATCACCATGATAATATTTTTTCCAATTCTCGGGATGATCCAACATTTCAGCCTCCAACACTTCGGTGAAGTTCGACTGCTTTGCTTCATCATCGATAAGCTCTTCTTCAATCATAGCCAAGGCAAACAGTGATTCACGCAAGCCAAAGGTCAATGCAGGTCCCACCTTCAAGATAGCGATGCCGTCCTCAACCATTTCCTTCAATGATTTAGGACTTTGATAATCCGTGGAATGTCCCTCAAATACGATGCCTGGATACTGCTTCAACATATCACACAGATCTTTTGCTTTGTTCCTGTCATATCGATGGACTGTCGAATCGCCGAACTCGACACCTGGCTGTACGACTACGGCTATCACTCGCTCCCAAGCATCCTGTAGTCCAAACGAAGCGAATTTGCTGCTGTATACCTCAATCGTTTCTTTAAAACTGGAAGTCGTTGTCACATGTATGCCCTCCTCATCCTGGGCTCCTCCAGGAATAGGTACTTCACTTCCGATGATATACACAGGCTTCACAGCATCCGGCTCATCGTTAAGCAGCTCATTGTATGCCTCTTCTGATGCCCTGCACAGTTCTGCACCTCTTTGTGCAATTGTTTCAGTTTTCAGCAATTCATCTTCTGAGTCGCTACCGAGTTTCATGCTCGTATCAAGATGTATTTTGGTGAAACCCGCTAGAACATATTCTCTGACAAGCTCCTTGGCATTAGACATTGCAGTCTCTTCAGACTCTTTGCTCCAGGTCAAGGGACCGAGATGGTCTCCTCCAAGGATCAGTTTATTTCTATTAAAACCTACTCGGTCTGCTATAGCGTAGACAAAATTCCTAAAATCGGCTGGCTTCATGCCTGTATAACCACCGGATTGGTTGACTTGGTTGGCAGTTGCCTCTATAAGAACTTCATCATCCTGAGACATAGCCTTTTCCATTGACGCTTCAATAACTAACTCGTTTGCAGTGCAATATGATGGTATACCGCAACTGATTCCTTTGTTCCTTCTGTTTATCATCGATATCAGTGGATGCATCATGATTAACCTCCAATTGTAAACACTCTAATTTCCTGATAATACTCCTTTTATCATAAGAATCCATTCATCAGTTCATTCAACGTTGTATTCCCAGTCATAGGCCCTTTCTTTGTAACCGCTAACGCACCTGCAAGGCTTGCATATCGGGCAGCAGACAATGCATCAATTCCTTGATTCAAACACGAAATAAATGTGCCCACATAGCAATCACCGGCTCCTGTAGGATCAATTTCTTCAACATGTGTAGGGTCTATGTCATGACACTTGTCATCAAGGTATAACGTAGAGCCTCTTGCTCCCCTCTTCACTACTATTGTATCCGCGGATTTGCCAAATAGATAATCCACAATCTCACTCTCATCAGTTAAATCAAGTAAATAGGATAATTCATCTTCACCTGCAACTACGATATTGGCGATATCAAGTATTTCCTTAAGGACCTTCTTTGTTTTCTGATCCTTAATGATTTCCTTGCGGACATTTGGATCAAATGAAATCTTGGCCCCATATTCTGTTGCATACTCAATGGCTTTATGAATAGCATCATTGATAGAGTTATTATAGATAGCAGATCCCATGATATGATAATACTTGCAGTCTTTAAAATATTCTTCCTTTACCATATCCTTGCTGATTCTTCCACATGCAGCATCTGAAATATGAAAGATGAAATCTCTATCCCCATTTTCTTTGTAACACACAAATGCTACACCCGTGGTTTCATCATCCAGTACACATATGGACTCTGTTGCAACACCGCTTTCTTCCAACCTATTCCTATTCAAACTTCCAAATCCGTCATTGCCAACTGCAGAAATAATCATAGCACTGCTTCCGCATTTCGCTGCCTGGTCTACGAAGATGGCAGGAGCCCCACTTGGAAAAGGACCTTTGTAGATTCCTGTTTCATCGAAAGTCTGACCGATTTCAGTTGCCATTACTTCAACCAGTATTTCACCAATCGTTACGATATTTGCCATTGAATTACCTCTCACATTTTTATTATCATTTCTTCAAATCAAATTTCTGCTAAAAGTAGACTGAATTTCGTAGATACATCGTTTCTTTCCAATAGTATCTTAGTGCAATGTCCCTTGGTGTGTGGGGTTCAAGTGTACAATATCCCATGTATCCATCATTCCTTAATCTATCAAGTAATCCTGCAATATTGACTGCACCTTGGTCAACTGTCGGATAATAAATATGTTTATCGGTGTTACGGCGAGTCATTGTTCCACCCATACACTCTTCCAAGTGACCGAATAGCGGGTCGAAAATACAGCCATTCTTGATGTGAACATATGCAATAACTTCTTTTAAGATTTCATATGCATTTGGAAATGCTTCATTGCCTGACTGATAGTAATTAGTTGCATCAAAGTTGGTTCTGAAGTTCTTTGAATTGAATGCCTGAACAATCTTGAGCATATTATCCGGAGTCTGAGTAGTATCATGTGCTTCGTTTTCAAGGGCCATTACAACACCTAGTTCTTCTGCACGTTTTAGAGCCTTGCCGTAATACTTCTCCAGTACTTCTATATCGAACTCCGGATCTCTGCATATGTAATTACAATAATGGTTAACTATTCCTGCATTTAGTTCAGCTGCCGCTTCTACAGCAAGTACAAGCTCATCAGCATATGTCTCAGCGTTTTCAGTCAATTCTTGATGTAACGCTCCACCAAATGCCACACAGGCAACATTGATATCATACTCTTTGAATAACCTCTTAGCTTTAGATATATCCCTATTCCTGTAAGTCATGGAGTGAACGTTAGAAGAAGTTGGCTCACAGTTTAGTGCCCACAATTCAAAATTATTTATGTCATAACTTTTTTATGATTTCAAGAATTTCCTTAAGTGAATCTGTTCTTGACAATGTTTCTCCGGATATAGCTAGTTTCACAGCATCTCCTTTCCGGACAAGTCATCACATATGAAGCGTATGTGAAACGAATGATTCACATACGCTTCATATGATGATAGCCATCAATTTTTTTCAGTGCAACTATTTCACATCATTGGGAAAGAGTTCATCAATATTATCTTTTGTCACAAGACTCGGTGTCACAAGAACCTCTTTCTCATATGGATTATCCGCATAGAAGGCATTAATGATTTTGAACGCTTCAACAAATTCAGCGTAGGTGTCAATCCAAATGGAGGCGTCCATCTCACCTGCTCTAATAGCAGCACGCCCTTCTTTGGTGGCATCTAGTCCATATAGCTTAATCTTTCCTGAGAGACCACTATTCTTTAGAACCGCTCTAACTCCAAGGGCCATTCCGTCGTTATTACAAACGATAGCCTCAACTTTCTTTCCTGAGGACAGCCAGTTTTCGGCGAGCGGAGTAGCATCGTCAGCATTCCAGTTGCCAGCACCTTTGAAGACTACATTGATATCCGGATGATCGCTAAGTATCTTATCATAGCCATCGGTTATCAACATAGCGGTAGTCTGTCCTTCCGTTCCAGTCATAATGGCAATTTCACCCTTACCTCCGAGATCATCAATAGCCTGTTCCATTTTTAATTCTCCCCCTTGGAGAGGTCAACCGCAACAAATGCAGTAAGAAGATCTTGACAGGAAGCTGAACCATGAATGGTAATAATCGGAATGTCATATTTGCCGGCAACTTGTTTTACGACTCCAGTCATACCATCATAGGAAATGGGGTCAAACATTATTGCTGCAAAATTCTGGGAGGCTGCATTTTCAATCTGTGAAATCTGCTTATTCAAATCCAGATTGGGGTCAAAAACTACAACTTCCCACTCACCATCTTCAAGGCCTGCCTTTTTTGCTGCATCTGCCATATCAATAACAAACTCATTCTGCATATGAGATCCGATCCATGCGATCTTCTTGCTCGGGGGAGTTTTTGCACCCGAACCTGTGTCAGTCTTTTGTTCATTTACCTTTTCTGTAGAAGCAGCTGATTGTTCCGTAGTATCTGTCGAGTTAGCGCATGCCACCAATGTGATTACACATGCAGCGATTAGTAGGATTGTTAATAGTTTTTTCATTTTTTTCCTCCTCTTTTTTGGGTTAATATTTATCAACCTGACACATGTAATGTCAGACCAATTTCTTGTTCTTTGCTCTGATATCAATATACACTGCCAATAAGATAACTACACCTTTCATAATTTGCTGATAGAATGTTGAAAGGCCTAAGATGTCAAAGCCATTTTGAATCACCCCCAGAATCAATACACCCACCAGTGTACCTGCCACACTGCCTCTTCCACCTGCCATACTGATGCCACCAATAACCGATGCTGCAATGGCATCAAGTTCATAACCGTCACCGACACGTGGATTGCCCGATGTAATACGCGACGCCAGCAGTAGACCTGCTAATCCGGCAAGTGCACCAGAAATTCCATATATTGCCAGCTTTACTTTTTTTACATTGATACCTGAAAGTCTAGCAGCTGATTCGTTACCGCCGATTGCATAAACCCATTTTCCGAATACTGTAAATCTTAACAGCACATATCCAACAATAAACACGATCATAAAGAAATAAATAAGATTAGGTATCCCTAAAAAAAACGTATTCGAAATATTTATGAATTCATCAGTAAGATTGAATACCGGTCTTGCATTTGTTAATACCAGGATTATGCCACGAGCAATAGTCATCATCGAAAGTGTCATAATAAAGGGTGCAAAACCTAAATATGCTATCCCTATACCATTAAGCAAGCCAAATAAAAGACCAATGCCTATTGCAACCAAAAACGGGATAATTAAAGGCATTGAATAGTCAATATTTGCAAAGTATGCTGATGCGACGCAGCTTACGGCGACAACAGATCCTACAGAAAGATCTATGCCTCCAGAAAGTAGTACGGTTGTCAAGCCAATGGCCAATATGCCATTAATGGAAATTTGCTTCAGAATATTTATAATGTTTGAAGTGGTCAGAAATGCAGGCTGTGATATTGCCATTACAAGGCAGAGTAGAGCAAATGCCCATAATATCCCAGTTTGCCGCATATTACTTTTAGTTAACCGCTGGGTGTTTTTGCTCAGTTTTTTTATTGATATATTTATTGTATTCATCAGTTATTACCTCCCCCACCAATCATTTCATCATGATAATATTGCTTATGGTGTATCTTACTGTTATGAGCAGCTAGTGACATAATCATTTCTTGAGTAGCTTCTTCATTGGAAATTTCGCCCTTTAGTACACCCTCACTCATCACAATTATCCTATCGGATAGACCGATGAGCTCAGGCATTTCAGAGGAAATAATGATTACTGATTTTCCCTGCATGACTAGATTGTTCATAAGGTTGTATATTTCCGCTTTTGCTCCAACATCAATGCCTCTGGTTGGTTCGTCGAAATAATGATATCCGGTTCTGTCAAAAGCCACTTGCCTAATACAACTTTCTGTTGATTTCCACCTGAAAGATTACTCACTACCTGGTCTCTGGAGGTGACTTTGATACAAAGTTTATCAATCATTAAGTCTGATAGTTCGTTAGCCCTGTTTTTCTTGAGAAATCCAAAAGCTGATTCTCTGTTATCAATACACATCATCATATTATCTTTCACAGATCCCAGCAGATTAAGGCCAAACATTTTTCTGTCTTCCGTAACAAGTGCAATTTTATTTCTTATAGCGTCAATAGGATGTCGTAGTTTTAATCCTTCTCCATTTACATATATTTCTCCGCTATGAATCTGTCTGTCACCAAAAAGTGTAGTGACCAGTTCGGTACGTCCGGCTCCGACAAGTCCGGCTATACCTAGTTTTTCACCCTTATGTAGGTTGAAACTGATATCATTGAACTCGCCATTACGAGTTAGATTTTTAACTTCAAGTACGACATCACCAATTTCGTTTTGGCACTTGGGATAAACCTCTGTAATCTCACGACCAACCATATATTTAATCATATCTTGACGCGACATCTCTTTCATCATCTGTACTTTGATCAAATCACCATCACGTAATACTTGTACCCTGTCAGCTATTATTGAAAGTTCATCAAGCTTGTGTGAAATATATATTATTCCTATTCCTGCATTCTTGAGTTTCCCAATGATTTTAAAGAGCTGATGCACTTCTTCTTCTGTTATTGCTGAAGTCGGCTCATCCATGATAAGTATCTTTGAGCCGTAAGAAACAGCTTTCGCTATTTCAACCATCTGTATTTCCGATACACTCAGATCGCCCATGCGCATTGAAGGTGATATATCCAGTTCCATCTTATCAAGTTGCTCTGACGTCATCTTCTCTTGCAGCTTCATATTCACTACACAGAACTTACGTGCTTCACGGCCTATATACATATTTTCCGCCACTGTCATGTCCAAAATCGGATTTAGCTCCTGGTGTATCATAGCAATACCTGACTGGAGAGCCTTTGCCGGAGAACCAATTTCCGTTTCCTTTCCGAATAGCTCTATACTTCCTGAGTCAGGCTGCTCTATACCCATCAGTATTTTCATCATTGTTGATTTACCTGCACCATTTTCTCCGATAAGTGCCAATACTTCACCTGAATACAGTTCAAGATCAACATCATGAAGAACCTCCACACCACAAAAACTTTTCACTATGTTATTCATTTTGAGAATATTCTCCATCGCTACTCCTTCCAATATGCATAAACCGCAATAATCATTACTCAAAATCGGGTATCAACACTGGCTGTGCATTGTTCATAGCTGACTGATGAGCACAGATACCAGCGCTGGTAATAGTAGCAGACTTTATTGCATTGATCGCCGGTTCCCTTCCTTCAACTATTGATCTGAGAAATTCATGAACAAGATGTGGGTGTGAACCGCCATGCCCAACTCCCTGTCTAAAGGATGAGTGTTCAACATCGATGATCGCATCTCGCTTTGTAAACATTGCAATTTCTGGTGGAAGTAACTCATCGGTATCTGGACATTCTATTTTCCTGGCATCATCAAACCCTTCAAAGATAACATGCCCATCATCAATTATCTGCTCCCATTCAAAAGACATTTTTGTGCCATATATATCAAAGCACTCTCTACACTGGCGAATAGTCTCGAAAAGACACCTTGTTGACTCCGCTACAATGTTTGAATCCTCAAATGTAAATGTAGCTGTTTCAACCGCCCATGGTGAATCGTACTTTTCTGCCTTATCCTTACTAAGCGCTCCAGATCCATGGCAAACTACTGATTTTGGTCTTTCCCTGCAAATTCAACCACACTTGAAAGTGCATGCGTTCCGTAATAAAAAGGTGGAAAACCCTTCCAGTAATCTCCCCAACCATCCAGATCCATGTTCTGCATATGATCGCTACGAAGAAATTGAATGTGTCCAATCTCTCCAGTGTCTAAAAGATTCTTCACATATAGGTATTCTCTCGTATAAAGAGATGTCTCCATCATCATATAGTTTTATTATTCTTTTTGCTCATATTTATAATATTCTGACATTCTTCTACCGACGTAGCCATAGGAACAGTGCAAGCAGTATGTTTTCCCGACTCCAAGGCAGCCATGGTTTGCTTGTAGTGTTCAAGTATCGGAGTAACAATATGGATAGCGTCCAGTTCGTTGTTATTAATCATCTCATAATAGTCTGTGTAACGAAGATTCTCCTCTATTCCAAAAATGTCTCCAACTTCCTTCAATTTCTCTGGATTCCTTGTACATATAGCTATTTTCCCGCAATTAGAATGTTTTTGATAAATTGGAATAAACTCTTTCCCAAAACCAAGTCCAACAATCCCAACATTAACCTTTTTATCAATCACCTTGTTTCCTCCTTCTATTTACTCTACTCAAGTACATACTTCTTTCAATTTTTGTCACCTCAGCAGTTTTATTGCTCACCTGTCATATAAATGTTGTTTTCAAGAACTTAAGAGATTGATCAATATATCTGTCCATTGCCGCTTTGTCAGCTCCATTGCTCAAATCTCTCCAGACTCTGACAGAATCACCGACCGATCCTCCACTAAGCAGGAAAGGCTCCATGACAACTGCTTTTTCATAATTGATATCTGCAAGTGCTTTACCAACGCCTGTCCAGTCAATGCTGTTATTCATTCCAGGTAGTTTTCTGTTGCATTCGCCTACATGAAGATGTCCCAGCCTGTCTCCTGCCAATCTGATTGCATCTCCGACATTGTCTTCTTCTATGTTCATATGGTATGTATCAAGCAGCACTTTGATTCTAGGGCTTCCAACCAGGTCGCAATACTCAAGTGCCTCTTTGCAATCTGTCAAAATGTAGGTTTCGTTCCTATTCAACACTTCAAGAGAGATGTCGATACCAAGCTTTTCTGCAGTCTTACTGATTTCCTTGAGGCATTCGATGCTTCTATCCCAAGCTGCTTTCTTGTCTACATTCACAAAATCTGATGGCCAGAAGGAGTAGATAGCTCCAATTAAGGTATCCGAATGGATAATCATCATATTGTTAAGTATTCTTTTGAAATACTCAATGCCGCTTTCTCTTACCTCCACATCTACAGAGGCGAGATCGTATTCCTTGGAGGGGCCACTGTTGACTGTTAACGTCAACCCCAGTTCCCGCGCTGCCTTGTCAAGCTTCTCAAGTTCTTCCCTGGTCATCTTGTAGATATGCTGTGCGCTGATTTCCAATACATCGAAACCGATATCCGCTACTTTCTTTGCTGTCTCAACATATTTTCCTGATCACACTCCCAATCAGTATCCCAGTATGAGTATAAAGTTCCAAATTTCATATCACATTCTCCTTTGGTTATTATACACGAGCTCATTTGTTTATTATGTATTGAGTCATCAATCTTTATATTCACTTTTGAATTTGTTTTTGAGCTCGTGTGTTTATTTGTCTATAATCATATCATACTTTATTTCAATGTGCAATATGCAATTTTAAAAAATTCCTTTATTTTATATTTTATTTGTCAATATTTACCATATTTAGTCTAGCCACTTTTAAATGGATGAGCTCGTGTGTTATTATTATAATACCTTCAGTGATATGGACATTCATTTCCTGTTGTGATACCATTTATAAAGTCGATACTAATTCTAAATATATTATCAACGCATAGGAGGGGTTGCTTTGACCGTTACAATAAAAGACATAGCAAAATTAGCCAACGTATCACGCTCCACAGTAGACAAGGTCATCAACAACCGACCCGGAGTCAAAAAGGAAACCCGTGAACGTATCGAGGCAATTATTGAGGAAGTGAATTATCAGCCTAACCTATTAGGGAAGGCCCTCGTCATGAGCAAGGATCCAATCATATTAGGTGTTATTCTCACTCCGGAATACAATCCTTTCATCAAGGTTCTGATAAAAGGAATCGAAGAAGCCGAGAAAGAATTTTCACCATTCGGTATAAAAATCATCATTAAAATGCTAACCACATTACAGTCTGCTGAATTGGTCAGCATCCTGACAGAGTTCGAAAACATGGGCGCCAAAGGAATTGCATTCATACCCATTGACGATGTCCAAGTTATCAAGAAAGCGAACCAACTCGCCGAAGACGGCGTGGCTATAGTTACCTTCAACTCGAAACTCAAAGGCATCCACGATATACGCTACGTAGGACAAAATCACATCAAGGCGGGCAGCGTGGCTGCAGGTCTCATGGAAAAGCTTGTGCCCGAAGGTGGTGATATTGGTGTAATCATCAGTTCAAAGACACTGTCATGCCACCCGAATAGACTGGACGGATTCCGTTCACATCTAGGAAAGAGCAACTTAAACATCGTAGACATACAAGAGAACCAAGACAGGCGAGACCTTGCGTTCAAGATCGCACTGGAATACTGCAACAATTACCCTAATCTGAAAGGGATCTATTTGTCAGGCAGCAGCAGCAACGGTGTGCGGAGGGCTTTGGCATTGTCAGACAAACTTCACGATGTCAAGATTATCAGCCATGACCTCGTCCCGGAAAACGAAGAACTGCTGAAGGAGGGCATCGTAGACTTCGTCATAGCTCAAAGTGAACGCAAGCAAGGATACCAGATCATCAAAGAGCTGTTCGAGTATCTGATCAAGAAACAGACACCAACCTCTGAGTACTACGAAATACCAGTACAAATCATCACAAAAGAAATGATTGCTGGTTTCTGATCGTTCATCCACGCAATTTCTTAGTTAACAAAAGACAACGGCCGGATGCTTCTACCGAAGAATCCAGCCGTTGTCTTATAACATTTGATGAAACCGAAGCAGCGGCTGCTTCATCACTTATACAGCACTAGCGCATTACATCCACACTCAATAATGCAAGGTCAAATCATCCACCTTGATTCTATTCCCGACAGAAAACAGTCCCCATTCCCTGTTCTGCATATGATACATGCGGGTACTGAACGCTTTCTCATTGTTGATATACATCACAGCTGCAGATCCGTCAACCACAAGCTCAAATTCGATTCTATCAGCAGCTTCAAAGTCATAGTCCATAGAAAGCTGCGGCCTTACTTCGCCCACCTTATCCGGCTCAACATTGTAAAACTCTATCGAATCTTCTTCCACATTAAGCACAATATTCAGGTCACCGTAACCGCTTTTAGCGTCGAAAGTTAATCCGAAATAACCGTCTTCCTTTTCAAATTCGATAACTCCGTCAAGGATAGACTGCTTTTCCATCGATTCAAAGGTGATATATTCAAATCCATTGCTTTCTACCTTGATTCTTTTCGTATTTGCATCAATTCCTGAAGTTTGCATAACAACGCTCGGTTCAGTATGATTGTCCATCCAATCTTTTCTCTCAGAAATCGGTACAACTTTCAAGCGTCCGTCTTCATTCTCTTTTTCCAGCCAATGAACCACCAAATTGCCGCCCCAGTTGAATCCGTACTTATCCGAATGCTTGTCCTTGGTCGGCACCCATCCAACGACATAAAGCTCGTCCTCCGACTTTTCCAGCCTTCCAGCATAGAAACCTTCAGCATCAAAGATGCCAGTCCCTACCTTTTCAAACGGCCCATCAGGAGAATCGGCAACAACGTATCTAACCACTCTTTCCGGCCATTGCTCAGAATAGGCGAGATACCATTTTCCTTTGTATTCAAGGAGACTCGGACATTCCAAATTGCCATTGCCGACCGCATTGTACAACACGCCTTCATCTTCCACTCATCAAGGTCATCAGAAGTCAATTTCAGGATAATCCCATCATCAGCCAGGCGGGTTGTCATCAGCATCCAATACAAGCCGTCGTCTTCGTTGAAGAAAACATACGGATCCCTAAAATCATCGATATTATACTTATCATCAGCCTTCAGTGCGAATGTCTTATCCTTGGTCCATGTGACAAGGTCATTGCTCGTTGCTCTGAGAACAACTTCCTTCGGATGCTTATAGGGATTGTGAGCAGTATAATACGCATGATATGTATCACCTACTTTTATTACAGATCCGGTTCCAAGGGCCAATTCCTGGCTGTCACCACTATCCTCGTAGGGTATCACGATTCCATCATAGGAGTATTCGACAAAATTCTCAGTCGTCATCTTGCTCCAGGGTGAAATCCCTTACCCCACTTTCTTTCATCCTCTAAAAAAAGATATGCATCTTTCCCTCGTCAAAAAACGGCATCGGATCGCCGACAAAGGATTCTCCCGCAACCGGAAATAAATCCATATTATTCATAGCCTTCTCATCACCTGCACTTATACCATCTGCCTCAGTTTTGCTTTCTGTGCCACCTGCTTCTATGACTTCAACGGCTTTGTTTTTATCTTTATCTTCTATACTGTCATCAGCGACTCCAGTTCGCCCACAAGCTGTCAGCACAAACACAACCGTACATATACAGTAAAACAGCAATCTATCTTTCATAATCTACTCCATTCCAATGACAATACCCAGCTTTTTTTGCACTATTCTACTTTTCAACAGCATGTTTTATCATGTCCACTTTTACCTTGCCTTCAGAAAAAAGAACAATGCCATCGGATTCTGTTCCCGAAAAAACTTTATGGCTCATAGCAATTTCTCCCTCATTGACAAACACCTCAGCCGAACAGTTATCAAGGAGTATCCTGAGTTTCAATATGCCCTCAACAGGCAACACCGAAGCTCGTCTGATACCGTCAGGTTTATCTGGAGACGTTCTGTTCCCAATCAAATGAAGACTGTTCGTACGGTCAAAAGTAATTAAACCCTCTTGAACATCATACGATAACACCGTTTCCTCGCCATCACCCATAAAAATTTTGACACCAAAACTTTTTGAACTGCCAACTTCAAATTCAATGTCAAGATCAACTGACTTCCCTCGAACTTCCGGATGGATGAATTCACCTTCAAACTCATTAGAAACCACCACTTCATCCAAATAGTACTCTTTAATTTCATTGACAGGCAACTGATACAGGCGTCCGTTCCTCATATGCAATTCTCTGGGGAATGTCATACTTCCTGCCCAGCCGTGGTTGAGATCATGCGTTGGGATATTTCTATCCCACATCTGCATCCAGGCTATCATAATACGACGGCCCTTAGTATCCAGTATGGTTTGCGGTGCATAAAAATCCAATCCAAGATCGATTTCTGTCTTGAACGATTCTACAAATGCACCTTCCTCAAAATCCATCTTTCCGGTCTTATAAAGACACGAGTGCATATTGTGATACAAATACCCGTCACTACCCTTGAACTGCTCAGAGTAAAGAAACACTTCTTCACCATCCAGTTCAAAAAAATCCGGACATTCGAGCACTCCATCATTTCTATCATCTGATTTCATCACTGTGCCCAGGAATCTCCAATTCATCATATCATTTGAAACAAACGAAACAATAAGGCCTTCTGGCACATCCGACGGATTCTCTCTAGGAGTTTTCGCTCCTACAAAACAATAATACATTCCATCCTTCTTTATCACTTTTGGGTCTCTAAAATCCTCGTCTGACACGAATGAAGGTAAATCTTCAGGTCCGATCACAGGATTCATTTCACTTTTCACATATGTTCCGTCTTCTTCTTTTGCAATGCATTGCACCTGAAGCATCTTCTCCGGTCTGATTTCTTCCCTTACAGTTTCATCATTGATGCATACCCCTGATGGCATAATCCCTGTATACATAAGTATATGAGCATCACCATCCACTATGGCGGTTCCTGAGAAACATCCCATGTAGTCATATTCTTGATCGGGATATAACGCTATGTCCTCATGCTGCCATGTTACAAGATCATTCGAAGTCGCATGTCCCCAATACATCAAACCCCATCGGGCATCATACGGGAAATACTGATAGAACAAATGGTACTTTCCCTTATAGTAGGAAAAACCATTCGGATCATTGATCCACCCTACCTTAGGCTGGAAATGATACTCATGTCCATACTCAAAATTGACTTCGCCTCTCATATGTTCTATATAATCAGCTACTTCTTTTCCATCACAACTCAGTTTAATTCGATTCAACATCATTCCTCCAATATAGAACCTCAAAGATATCCTATTATAAAAGGGGAGAGGAATCCCCCTCTCCCCTTTTATAGCAAACTTTAATTCACAAATTCGTCGTAGTAAGTCTGTTTGATTTCAAGCCATTCGTTAAGACCCACGGCTTCAAGTTCCGACAGATATGCCTCCCATTCAGAATCAATATTGCCGTTCTGAATCCACTCGGCTCTTTTGGTTACAGCATAGTCAAACATTTGCACTTCGATGTTAACGAGCGTTTCCTGATCTTCAACAGTATAGAAAACACGAGGGAAGTTGTTCTCCATCTTCATGTCAGGAACATATACCTCTTTGAGTATGTCAAGCCTCCATGCTGCATCATCCGGCTTAGTGACGTAAGTACCATAATGCTCATCAAGTACAGCCAAAGGCCCTCCTACAAACGTCTTCTGACGAAGCTCCCATGGTGATGTGTCTCCAAGCGGAAGATGCTTCAGGAAAGTGCCATCATTAACTAATTCAAAATATTCTGGAGTTCAGTATCACCATGCGTACCCCAGTTGTTCTGAGCAGACTGAAGAGGTTCATAGATCTTGTCAATCCACATCGCTGTCAGTTCCAGGTTCTTGTTTGCACTTGTAATGACCATACGGCCTCTGTCAAGTCCGAATCCGTTTGTTCTTGGACAGTTGGCTTCACCAGATGGTCCGGCAGGTATCGGGAATGGTGTATAGTCAGCAACAATATTGTCCGGATCAGTATAGTCGCCACTCTCAAATCCGGTAATGTTTCCCATGTCCCAAGAAAAATACAAACCATATAGCTTATTGGAACCTTTAGCAACGTACGTAGCCCAATCTTGTGTAAACACTTCAATATCGATAAGACCTTCTGAATAAAGTTCGTTCATCCATTTAAGACCTTCTTTGTAACCTTCCTGACTCAATGTAAACACAACTTCACCGTCATTGTTGACAACAGTATGATCCCAGTTGTCTCCATAACCGAACGCACCAAGAAGTGACACAAAATCCTCACCACCATGTTTATAGATGAAGGACATCGGAATCTCATCATTAGGATCACCGTTGCCATTGGCATCTTCATTCTTGAATGCACGTAAAACTTCAGTCAACTCTTCAGTTGTAGTTGGCATCTCAAGCCCAAGGTTATCCAACCATTTTTGATTGATCCATGGCATACAGTCAATGGAGTGGATGCTTTCCTTACCCGCTCCCAACTCCTCGATCCAAGGGAAGGTATAGATATGTCCATCAGGGCTGTTACGAACTGACGATACTCCGGATACTTGTCATAAATCGCCTTCAGGTTCGGCATGTGTGTATCAATCAAATCCTCGACCGGAATTATGATACCGTCTTCTGCATAACTGAGGATATCATAGTCACTCAAACCAGCATCAAAAATCGCATCCGGCAAGTCACCGCTGGCAACTTTCAAGTTTCTCTTCTCTTGAAAAACATCCCAAGTATAGTTTGTCCAATCGATATGTATATTGGTTTCTTCTTCAAACCTCTGCCAGATCAACTTTCCATTAGGATCCTCAGGTGCCAATGGTGAACTCTGAGTCAAAAACTTCAAAGTGGCCTTTTCTTTTAAAGGAAAACTCATTTCTTCATCAGCAATGTCAACTTTTCCAGTAGAAGAGTCGCTTGCAGCTTCTGTATCTTCACTTGCTTTCGCTCCCTGGTCTTTACCCGAATCACCATCTCCTGAATCACATGCGGTCATAGAAAACAGCAACGACAATATCAACAACAATACAATACTTTTCTTCATAATAATCTCCTTCTTATTCAATTCCGGCCATTCGGCCATTTCATAAAACTATCCTTTTATTGAACCTATCATTACACCTTTTTCAAAGTATTTTTGGAAGAACGGATACATGATGAGCAACGGAATACTGGAGACGACTATAGACGAATACTTGATCATCTCAGCAATCTTCTTCAGCTCTGCCATCGCCTGCTCACTTGAAATCATTCCAGGCGGCACCTCATTCTGTATGAGAATACTTCTAAGAACTATCTGCAAAGGAGCAAGCTTCCTATCTTCAAGGTAAATCATAGCATCAAAATATGAGTTCCAAAGACCGACAAATGCATACAGTGCAAGAACTGCAATAATCGGCTTCGATAGCGGCAAGGCTATCTTTACAAAGTAATCCCAGTTGCTTGCACCGTCAAGTTCTGCAGACTCCCTTAGAGACTGAGGCAGCTGACGGAAGAACGTTCTTGCAAGTATGATGTTCCATGCGTTGACCGCATTAGGCAGTATCAGTGCCCATACGGTATCCAGCATGTTCAAGTCACGAACAAGCAAATACGTAGGAATCAATCCACCACCAAAAAACATGGTAATAAGCAACAACGTCGATATCATTCGTCTACCGACAAAATCCATTCTAGACAACGGATACGCCAGTGTTAACGAAACCGAGACTGTCACAAGCGTAAACGCCGACGAGTAGAATAGCGACATGAGAAAACCTCTTGCAATTGCATTATTGGATAGGATCCTTCTATATCCATCCATTTGGTAATCTCTGAAATCGAATGATATCCCTGTGGTATTCAATTGATTCGGATTCATAAACGATCCTATGATGACATAGATCAAAGGATAGAGGATGAACACCAAAAATGACGTCAACAGTATGATGATGCCCGCTACTGTAAGTTTATCCACCGTTGACAATCGCATGAACTTATTCATATTCACCCCTCCTATATCCCTTGACCTTCATTCATCTTTTTGACAATCTGATTCACAGACAACAACAAGATAACATTGACTACCGAATTGAATAGACCGACTGCAGTCGAATAACTGTAGTCACCCATCTGCAAACCAACCTTATAGAGATATGTCGGTAAAATCTCTGCCTTGGGCAAATTCAACGATGTTTGTAACAAATACGCCTTCTCAAAACCAATACTCATAATGCTGCCAGCGCCTAAAATCAGTAAGATCATTGCTACTGGCTTTATTGTAGGCATATCGATATGCCATATTCGCTGCAGAATATTCGCTCCATCCACCTTGGCCGCTTCAATAAGCTCAGGACTTACACCCGAGAGTGTAGCCAGGTAAATGATGGACGACCAACCTGCTGACTGCCAAATGCTGCTGATCACATATATTGCTCGAAACTTCTCCGGATCAGTCATGAACATGACCTTGTCTAAACCTATGATACGTAAGATTCCGTTGATAGGGCCAACCGGTGACAGCAATATGAAAATCATCCCACATACGATAACCGTTGATATGAAATTTGGAGCGTATACTATCAGCTGGACGTTCTTCTTCAATCCTATGTACCTAATCTGATTGATCAGCAACGCCAACAGAATCGGAAAAACAAATCCAAAAACCAATCCATACAGACTTAGAAGCAGTGTATTAAGAAGCAACTGATTGAAATTCCTGAGCTCAATGAATCGAATAAAGTGTTCCATCCCAACCCATTTACTCCCTATGATACCTTTTAATGGACTGTAGTCCTTAAACGCTAATATGACTCCGTACATCGGCACGTATTTGAACAAGATCAACAATACCAATCCCGGTAAGGCCATCAAGTAAAGTTCCGGATTATGTCGTATGAATTTCGTTTTACCTTTTAGAACAGGCATCCTTCTGCCACCTTTAACCCTTCTTTGTGCAAATTGTGCATTTTTCCAAATGCGTGTTACCTTTTTAATTAATCATGCATGATGAATATACATATACACTATCATGTTTTGCACACTATGTCAACACCAAATAATGCAAATGCCTAAAATTATTATGCGTTTATGTTATTAATTGTGCATTTTGTGCATATAGGCCACTTTTTATCAATATTAGCATCACCTGCTACAATACCCTCCCTATGATATGCACACTACGAATATAGTCCTCGCAACATTCTATTGTGCATATGTAATAGAGCACAATAATGCACACCATAAACAGAGCCACAGGTTTCCAAGGAAAACCTGTGGCTCATCTGCCGCCTGATTAGGATGCTTCTGATATTCTATTGTGTAAACGCATCATAATATGTTTGTTTGATCTCCAACCACTCATCAAGCCCATTGCCTCAAGCTCTTCCAGATACCGATTCCACTCGGCATCGATATTACCGTTCGTAATCCACTCAGCTACTTTCATCACAGCAAATTCAAACATCTGCACTTCGATGTTTGTGAGCGTCTCCTGATCTTCAGCGGTATAAAACACACGCGGGAAATTGTGCTCCATCTTCATATCAGGCACATATACTTCTCTCAGGATATCCAGCCTCCACGCTGCATCATCCGGCTTGGTGACATACGATCCATAGTACTCTTCCAGAACCGCCAAAGGGCCAGCGACAAACGTCTTCTGTCTCAGTTCCCATGGTGATGTATTCCCTAGCGGAAGGTGCTTCAGAAAGGTGCCATCATTGATCAGCTCAAAGACATTCTGCTGTTCAACATCACCATAAGTCCCCCAGTTGTTCTGGGCCGATTGAAGGGGCTCGTATATCTTATCAATCCACATGGCTGTGAGTTCAAGGTTTTTGTTCTCGCTTGTGATGACCATACGGCCTCTGTCGAGTCCAAATCCATTTGTTCTTGGACAGTTTGCTTCACCGTTTGGACCTGCAGGTATCGGAAACGCTGTATAATCAGCAAAAATTGTCTCCGGTTCTGTATAATCGCCACTCTCGAATCCAGTGACATTCCCCATATCCCAGGTGAAATACAAACCATACCTTTTATCGGAACCTTTTGCCACATACGTTGACCAGTCATGTGTAAATATTTCCACATCGATAAGTCCTTCCGTATAAAGCTGATGCATCCATTTGATACCTTCCTTGTAACCTTCTTGACTCATTGTAAAGATGACTTCACCTTCATTCGTGACAACAGTATGGTCCCAATTGTCACCATAGCCAAAAGCACCCATAAGAGACAGGAAGTCCTCACCTCCACCTTCATAGATGAAAGACATCGGAATTTCATCATTCGGATCTCCGTTGCCATTGGCATCCTCATTCTTAAAGGCTCTAAGAACTTCTGTCAGTTCATCTGTCGTTGCAGGCATGTCCAAACCAAGGTTATCCAGCCATTTCTGATTGATCCACGGCATACAGTCGACGGAATGGATACTTTCCTTGCCCGCACCAAGCTCTTCAATCCAAGGAAATGTATAAATATGTCCATCCGGCGCAGTAACAAAACGACGGTACATGGGATTCTTATCATAGATCTCTTTGAGATTAGGCATGTAACGATCCACCAAATCCTCCACAGGAATAATCACACCGTTTTCAGCATACTTCATAATATCATAATCTCTTAGCGCCGCATCGAAAATCGCATCCGGAAGGTCTCCACTGGCAACTACAAGGCTTCTCTTGTCCTGGAAGACATCCCATGTATAATTGGTCCAGTCGATATGAACATTGGTTTCTTCCTCAAACCTCTGCCAGATCAGTTTCTCGTTGGGATCATCCGGTGCAAGCGGCGAACTCTGAGTAAGAAATTCCAGCGTCACCTTCTCCTTCAGGGGAAACTCATATCTTCATATGTTTCAGACTTAGGTGAAGCAGCATCATTTCCACTGAAGTCTTTTCTGAGTCTTCAGGTTCAGTATCAGATGAACGGCAACTTGTCATTGACAGAATCAGCGACACGATTAACAAGATGGCAATATATCGTTTCATAACTTTCCTCCTAATTTGGTTCTAGCCTTTAACAGACCCGATCATGATTCCTTTTTCGAAGTACTCCTGGAAGAACGGATACATAATCAGCAACGGTATGCTGGATATGACAATTGATGAGTATTTAATCATTTCACTAATCTTCTTGAGTTCAGCCATAGCTGTTTACTCGATATCATTCCTGGTGGTACTTCGTTCTGAATCAGTATACTCCTGAGCACGAGCTGCAACGGCGCCAACTTTCTGTCTTCAAGATAAATCATAGCCTCGAAATAGGAATTCCAAAGGCCCACAAAAGCATACAGCGACAGCACAGCAATAATTGGCTTCGACAACGGAAGGGCAATCTTAACGAAATAATCCCAGTTGTTAGCTCCATCCAATTCCGCCGACTCTCTTAGCGATTGAGGCAGCTGACGAAAGAACGTCCTTGCAAGAATGATATTCCAGGCATTGACAGCATTTGGAAGGATCAAGGCCCATACGGTATCAAGCATATTCAGTTCCCGCACCAGAATATATGTGGGTATCAGTCCTCCACTGAAAAACATGGTAATCAACAGCAATGCGGATATCAGCTTACGACCGACAAAATCCATTCTTGATAACGGAAAAGCCAGCGTCAACGACACTGATACGGTTACAATCGTAAAAGCCGAGGAGTAGAACAGCGACATCAGGAACCCACGCCCAATGGCACTGTCGGACAAGATTTTCCGGTAACCATCCAGCCTGTAATCATTGAAATCAAAAGAGAGTCCTGATGCGTTCAGTTGATTAGGATCCATAAAGGATCCGATGATAACATATATTAATGGATATAGGACAAAATCAGGAATGCAACCAGAATAAAAACGATTCCAATGACCGTTGCCTTATCCGCTAATGATAAATGCAGGTATTTTCTCATGTCGCCCCCCTATAACCCTTGACCATCATTCAACTTCTTGACAATCTGATTGACAGTTAACAGCAATATGACATTGACAACCGAATTAAAGAGCCCCACCGCTGTAGAATAGCTGTAATCTCCCATAAGAAGACCTACTTTATACAAATACGTGGCGAGTATCTCTGATTTGGATATGTTCAACGATGTTTGAAGCAGATAGACTTTCTCAAAACCTATGCTCATGATATTTCCTGTACCAAGTATCAGTAAAATCAACGCTACTGGTTTGATGGTCGGCAGATCGATATACCAAATCCTCTGAAGGATATTTGCCCCATCCACTTTTGCGGCCTCAATCAGTTCGGTATTGACCCCTGCCAAGGATGCCAAAAAGATGATTGATGACCAGCCAGCAGATTGCCAAATATTGCTGATCACATATATTGCTCTGAATTTATCCGGGTCTGTCATAAACATGGTTCTGTTCATACCAATCGCCTGCAACACTGCGTTTACTGGTCCGACAGGTGACAGTAGAATAAAAATCATCCCGCACACAATGACCGTTGATATGAAATTTGGCGCGTATATAACCAACTGGATGTTTTTCTTTACCAAGGCACTTCTGATTTGATTCATCAGCAATGCCAACAATATGGGAAAAACAAATCCAAAGACCATACTATATGAACTGAGCAGCAGAGTATTCAAGAGCAGCTGCTTGAAATTTCTCAAACTGAATAAAACGAACGAAATGTTCCATACCAACCCATTCACTGCCCATGATACCCTTCATCGGATTATAGTCCATGAAGGCCATCACAACTCCATACATCGGTATGTATTTGAACAGAATCAACAGCACTATTCCCGGCACGATCATTAAATATAGCTCCGGATTATGTCGTATGAATTTGAGTCTCCCCCTAAAAGTCGACATTTTTTGCCACCTTTCATATCCAGACACGTATTGTATCACTATGTGTTTATCATACCAAGCTTCATCTTTCAAGTCAAGTCAACGCCATGCAATTGCACTATCACATTGTGCATCACTTGAATTATTATACCACTATTTACGTTTTACTTCATATATATTACGAAATATTATCTATTTTCATGACTATATATATGATTTTCTCACAAAATGCACATTATGCATTGTTTTTTATTGACCTCGCACTGTGCATATGTTAAAATAATATACAATATAGGAGGTATGGAATAACATGGCAAAAAGAAAAGTAACTATATTAGCGATTGCACAAGCAGTAGGCATGTCTAGAAATACAGTTTCCAAGGCTTTAAACGGCGATCCTTCTGTTACTGAGAAAACCAGAGATCTGGTTATTTCAAAAGCTAAGGAAATGCATTATAAAGGTATGATCCCAGAGACAAACGTCCCTTCATCAACCGATATCAAAAGCAAGCATATCATCTTCATCACTCGGCGCTTCCATAACATTTCACCTTTTTGGCCTTTAGTCTGGAATGGTGTTGAAAGCAAAGTCAGCCAAGAAAATCACAGTTTTTCAATATCCATGGTCAGTACAGACGATATAGACACCCTTCAATTACCCAGTATTCTCAACACACAGACCATCGACGGTATTATATGTGCAGAAATATTCGACAAAAACTATATTCGGGCGCTAGTAGAAACCGGTCTTCCTATAGTACTCATAGATTCATATTTTGACCCAAGTGACATCCATGCCGAATTTGACACAGTGATGATGGAGAATTCGCAAAGCTTTTCCGTAATGACACAGCACCTCATGGATTTGGGCCACAAAAAATTGGATTCGTCGGAAAATTCAATTACTGTCGAAGCTTTTTCGAAAGATATACTGGATATAATCAGGCATTCAGCTACAATAATCTGATTCCACCTCATCAATTTAGCATTGTACCCGATGAAGACCAATACGAAGTAGAATGGATCATAGAAAAGCTCAAATCTTTCAAAGAAATGCCGACAGCTTTGGTTTGTGCAAATGATTTCATTGCAATCAATGTGATAAAGGCGGCAAAGATAATGGGTCTTAACCTTCCCAAAGACTTATCCGTCATTGGTTTTGACAACTTGAACGAGGCAACGACAATAGAACCTCATCTTTCGACAGTAAATATCAGCAAAGAAGCTTTAGGTTACAGAGCCGTAGAAATATTATTATGGCGTATGGAAAACCGTGACCTTCCATTCGAAGTCACTCATATTGAAAACGAAAATAATCTTTCGGGATTCTACTGCTCCAGCACCATTTTAGTACCATTATTTCACTTAGTATCTACCAACTCCTATCTTCCGCTTCCTCTTTGTGCAATAACAGCCAGTACTATCAGTAGACCGATAATGACTTCAAGAATAAATGGATTGATGCCAAGTAAGACTCCACCATTTCTAATAGTAGCCAAAAGTATTGAGCCTAGTACTGTTCCAATTACACCCCCTTTTGCCCCTGTAAGAGCAGTACCACCTACAACGGTCGCTGCAATGGCATCCAACTCATAACCGCTGCCGGCTGTCGGGATACCACTTGCCAGTCTTGATGCCAACATGATTCCAGCAATTCCAGATAACAAAGCGCTGGTTCCGTATACATAGATGATATTCCTGCTGATACTGATACCACTCAGCCTTGCTGATTCTTCATTACTTCCGATTGCATAGATATTCCTACCAAACACCGTTCTTGAGAGTATGAACCACGATAACGCTATTACAATAATCCATATCCAGAATAAATTCGAAATGCCTATGATCGAATCCTTATTTAGAGCAAAATACTTAAATCTCTCTGGAAGCCCAGTAATCATCTTGGCATCCGAAACCAGTTTGATCAGACCGCGTACAACTGTCATGGAACCCAAGGTAGCAATGAATGGTGGTACTTTTCCAAAATGTATGATGAGACCATTAACGACACCTACCACTGCCCCAGCAGTCAGTGCAAAGACGACACTAACAGCAATCGGCAGATCATTCTTCATCATCATCGCAGTCAATATACCCGTCAATCCGACAACCGATCCTACACTCAGGTCAATGCCACCGGTCAAAATGACGAAAGTCATCCCTATCGCAATTACACCATATATAGAAGTGGACCTGAATAAATTAAACATATTATCCCTAGTCATAAATACATCCGACGAAAAAGACAAGTAGATCATCATAATAGCTAACACAACTGCCACAGTAATACCAGATGTTTGTCTTCCGCCTGTTTTCCCAAAGATTATTGCCTGAATTGATTTAATATAATTCATATCACACCACCTATACTATACCTGAAGCGTACTTAATAAATATCTGTTCATCTTCAAAATCACCTAATGCGAATTCCTCTTTGGGAACAATTGCCATCTGTTTCCCTTCAGATATGACCATAATCCTATCTGCCAATCCCATCACCTCTGGCAAATAGGAGGAAACCATCAGTATTGATTTACCTTGATGCAGGAGAGACTCAAGCAACTTATAGATTTCGACCTTTGCACCAACATCGACACCAACAGTTGGTTCATCAAAAATGAGAAGCTCACATTGATTGCTTAGCCATTTGGACAATACGACTTTTTGTTGATTCCCACCGCTCAAATACTTAATAATTTGATCCATTGAAGGAGTTTTTATTCTCAGCTTTTCCATATACTCATTAGCATTGATGACTTCTTTGGATTTACTGATAATACCAAACTTACTGAATCTGTTATATGATAGTGCATTGGTATTATCTCTACAAGAAAGTTCCATAAATAACCCGCTGCGCTTACGATCTTCTGTCAGAAAACCAATACCGTTACTTATTCCCTCTTTAGGTGATTTGCCAGTCAACGGTTTACCCATGAACGTAACTGCGCCACTGTCAAATGGTTCTGCACCATAGATGGCTGACACAATATCTGAACGGCCTGAACCAACAAGTCCAAACATGCCTAATATTTCGCCTTTTCTAACCTCAAAACTGATATTCTCAAAAACGCCCGCCTTACAGAGATTGTCAACTTTTAAAACGGTCTTACCTATTACAGGTTTTTGATATCATACATGTCTTCAACGCTGCGGCCGACCATCATCTCAATAATCTTATCTTCATCGACCTCTGAAGCGGCAACTGTATTTACATATTCACCATCTTTAAGTACTGTGATCCGGTCTGCAATCTCAAAGATCTCTTCCATTCGGTGAGAAATGTAGATGATTCCCATTCCTTTTGCCTTCAATCTGTCAATCATTGAAAACAGGATTTCGGTCTCATCCGTTGATAAAAGCGCAGTAGGTTCATCAAAAACTGCAACTTTACAATTATTCGCATACATCTTGGCAATAGCAACCATTTCCTGTTTTGCAATTGACAGGTTACCAAGTATACTTTTAATGTCCATGTCTATTTCAAGTTCTTCAAATATATCTTTGGCTTTTTCTCTTGCACGCATCCAATTGACAACCCCTAACTTTTGGGGAAGGTTTCCAAGGAACAAGTTTTCAGCTACCGATAAATGTTTTGCCATCATTATATCCTGGTATACAGCACCCAGACCTAATCCCATGGCATGATTCGGATTATGTATCTCATAAGGTTTACCTTCTATATAGATATTGCCAGAGTTTGAATCTTTTTTATGAACCCCATGATGCATTTGATCAACGTTGATTTGCCTGCTCCATTTTCTCCGACAAGGGCATGCACTTCACCCGACATCACCTGTAATTGAACACCTTTGAGAGCTTTAACCCCCGGAAAGGTCTTACATAGATTTTCAACTCTTAGCAATTCCCTTTTGGATTCCATACCTATCACTCCTGTATATACTGTCTATACTCTCTATCACAATTATAGGCGGCTGCCATTAAGCAGCCGCCTATTTGATCATTTCCCAGTCAAACTGCGTATACGTGGATCCAAATATCCTTGGATCAAAGAATCATCTACATTTTCTGAGGTTACAAGTACAGCTCCTGTATCGACATAACCTGGCACATCAAGACCTGCCAACTTCTGAAGCCCATATGAAACACCATCGTAACCCATGCGATAAGGATCTTGAACGACAATACCTTGCAGCCATCCACCTCTCACTGCCTGAACTTCTGCCTCATCTGAATCATATGCAACCGCTGCAATGCTTGTCAGATTATTCTCCTCCAAGACTTTTGCCACTGCATTTCCTGCTGTGTTATTGTCGCCAAAAACACCTGCCAAATCCGGGTGCGCATCAACCATTGCAGTAAAAAAACTGACCCCTTGCGCCATATCATTGTTGATATCTAGCGTAGCAATGAATTCCAACTGCGGTGCCACTTCATTCATTCTGTCAGTAAACCCTTTATCTCTGTCATGAAGAACCTGCACCCCTGACATGGCTGTAAGGATACCGATCCGGCCTGTCAATTCAGCCGGTGACGATACACCTTGTTTTTCCATCATAGATGCAATCAGACTGTCTGCCGCAATGGCACCGCCTTTCAGATTGTCTGTGGCAAGAAAACAGTCAACATCCGTCCCTACTTCATTATCAATCGCAATGACAACAATGCCCTCATCTCTTGCTCTGTTGATAGAATCTACCGTCGCATACGATGAAGTGGAAGCGATTACAATGACATCCGAATTCGTATTCACAACATCCTCTAAAATGGTCACTTGCTCCGCAATTTCAGCTTCTGTAGAGGGCCCATAGCTTGTGACATTTACCGCTTCTCTATGAACAGCTCCATAGTTTTCAGCTCCAACCAGAACGTATTGCCAAAAATCTGAGCTTGTGGCCTTGATAATCACAGCAACCTCCAACGGCTTGTTTGCTGCTGCATCTGCAGAATCCATTTTATCTCCAGATTCCTTGCACCCTGTAATCCCAGCGGTTATGAGCAACACAAATAAGAATACCCGTACTTTTCTCATAATTCACTCCTTGTATTCATCATATCGCCACTTATGTGGTACCGGTTACATGTATAATATTACCATCGACGATCGTATAAGTCAATACCAGTTATGTAACGGTTCCATATATGCGTTAAAAAAGGATCTTCTATCGCTTATAGTTGAACTCAATAATTTCTTTATCAGCCAAGTATCCTAAAGAACACAACGCCATTTTCATAGAAATCAATTTCCTGCAATACTTCATCAAGAATATTGTATCCTTGTTGCTTCATCTCTTTATACAATGCTTCAATTTCTGTTACATCCATAGCAAAGTGGTCGATTCTGCCATTTTCAACTACTGGTTTCACGGCCATTCCTTCATCCAGAACATGGTACAATTCTAGGATGAATCCGTCTAGCTGAATAAAAGCCGCTTCAACTTGTGTTTGATTATGTTTTATCCTTTTCCTGTGTACCGTCTCAAAACCCAGACTTTCATAAAAATGAATCGACTGGTCTAAATCCTCAACAGGTATACCTAGATGTTGCAACCCTTTTATCTTTGATGATAACATAATCGTTTTCCTTTCATATTTCTTAACCGATGAATTTATCATAGAGCTTGACGATATCCGGATTATCCTGGCTGTTTCTCACTTCACTGACTTTATCGATATCGATCAGAATTCGGTGACGGTCAGGTCTGCTGATCAGCTGTATAATTGATCATTGTCTAATCTCCTTATTCATAAAATGGGTAGAGCATGACACTCTACCCATCTATCAAATGATGATTGTTGTTCTATCAGTACAACGTGATTATTTACGCATTTCCATTGCTATTTTCTCACACGCCGCAAGTCTGTCTCCGGTGATGTCCACATCGAACACTTCAGCGATCACCTGTGTCCAGCCGTGGATGAAATAGATCCATCCGTCTTCCACTTGAAGGTTCTTATCCTTCGCCTGGTCCTCTGCCTGGTACATGAAGATAAGATTTCCTCTGTAGTTCAGTTCCCATACGATGCAGTTGTCCGGATAGACAGCATTCTCACTGAGTGGTGAACCGGGTCTGTCCTTGCCAAGACCTGTTGCGTTGATGACCATGGAGTAAGGCTTCAGTTCACTGAGAATCGCATCATTGTCTTCTGCAGTCAGTCCTAACTTATATTCGAACTTCACTGTATCATGGATACCCTTAAGCTTCTCTTCAGCTGCAGTCAGTCTTGGTTGGCTTCGGTTGCTGATGATGATCTTTGAAGGCGCATCGTCAACGAACTTCTCCTGTGTCAGGTGTGAACTGATGGCAAGAGCACTTCCGCCGGCACCCATGATGAATACTTCACCTTTGTTCTCTTTCCAGAAACCGTCCTTGATGAAAGCTTCCATCGTCAAGCCGCTGGAGATCGGATCTTTGGCATGGCCTCTGAGTTGGCCGTCACGCTTGGAGATACAGGACAGCTCACGGAAACGGATCGCATGCGGATCAAGATAATCGAACAGGTCGTTTGCAGCTTCATAAAGGTCCAGCTTGTGGGTTGTCACCAAAGCTCCCAATGACAGTGCGTCGTCCTTGATGAAATTCACCACATCGATATAATCCTGGTCATCCGCATGGATTTCGATATCGATACCCTTGATGACCGCATCATCAAGACCCAACGCTTCTTTTGCCCAACGCGGGAATACTTTCATGATGGATGACTGACCTGTTGTTACACCGATAAAATAAAATGTAGGCTGTGTCGCTTTACCTGGTAATTC
>LQAG01000014.1_pt1 | contig 127310 bp, 171 predicted proteins | sample 1535801 | NCBI WGS metagenome assembly LQAG01 (sample SAMN04331584, study PRJNA305678) | bioreactor metagenome | isolation source: bioreactor_3 inoculated with Wadden Sea sediment 1st replicate of a... | place: Germany:Bremen
TTTCGCTGCTGCCGTAATCTGATTGTCCCATTGTTTGGTCAACTGTCGCATACCTTCGCGTATCTCTTTCTCGCACTGTGAAGGATTGACGGTCCTAAGTTTCGATGCCTCTTCAAAGTGCTTCAAACCCTTATAGGAAATGGCATCTCCGACTTGCTGTGCATTGGTGATATCGTGGGTTCTGCCACCACGAACTAAGTCGATTGCCGATTCATCCGATCCATAGGATTCCAGATGGGTTTTACTGGTACAGGTTTGATCAAGTTTATCCAAGATATTGCTTTTATTAATACCATCAGGTAAATGGTCTTCCGTTTGTTTGTATAGGTGCTTCCGATAAATATCTCTCCATTCACTTGGATCCAAATCCTTGCCATCATATCGTATCGTAATGTCACGGTCGTAACCGGCTCTGATTTTCGTTGGGTCAGGCGGGTTCGTTGGTTTTGCAACTTCAAGCTTACTCAAGTCCAAGCCCAATTCATCGGCAATTTCTCTGCGAGTCAGTTCATCCACGTTTTCATAAACTGACTCCATTCGCTTATTGAACTCCTTGATGACATCAGGTCTGGTTTTCTCCAGTTCATTCAGTGCCCTCATGGCACTCTTGTCCTGCTGGATATCCAACACCTGTCTCAAGAGATCATCGTCACCGGCATCGATAGCATCAATCAGACGTTTGGTTGTCTGCTCCCCGGCTTCCATATTCAGTTTGTGAATGTAGAGCCTCTCCAAATCATCAGGCGTCAGCTTGGAGCCGGATTTTTTAAGCATCTGGACAACCTCTTCTTTGGATTTGCCCAGAATTCGTACCAAATCATCTGAACTGCCTCCAGCTGCCTTCACCATGTCATCAGCTAGATTTTTCAGCTTGCCGATGGCAGCTTTTGCACCGGCTTTGCTTATATCAGCTGTGGCTCCGGCACCTTCGATCATCCCCCATAGTTTCATGACACCGATGCTATAGAGACCCGCCCGTTCTGTCGCGCTCTTATTCGGATCGGTGCATTCCACCAGCTCTTTCAAACCGGACATTTCATAGAGACTCTTTGCCACCTTCTTCCCCGATCCGACGGGATCGGTCATGATCTGTTCGACAGTCAGCTCAATGGTTTCTATGAGTAATTCGCCGTTGTTGGCAAACAAGTCACTGATGACACCTGCAGCATCAACGGCCAGATTCTTGATGGCACCGCCGACTTGTTTGACGAATGTGGCGCTGTTACCAGCGGCTTCATATGGATTCTCCAGTACATAAGCTGGTAGATCAATGACGAGGGTTTTGTAAAATCCTTGACGGCACCTCCAATCTCTGCCATGTCGCTTCCACATCCTTCGAAGAAACTCCCCCAGAAACCGAGCAAGGAATTATAGGCTTCAGCCTCTGCATTGGCCGCATCGATACCTGCCTGGTGATGTTCTTCTGTCAGCTTGCGAACCCGGGCATGCTGTTCCGGTGTCAGATTATTCCTAATGAACTGATATGGATTCATGTTTGGCGTATTAAGCATTTCCTTGATAAAACCGGGGAATGCACTGCCAAGCACCGTAGCCAGTGAACTTAGAAGTGCCGGTGAAATGCCCAGTCTGACAGCCAGGGGTGTTCCGCTATTGTTCAACCAGCCTTTCAAGTTACTTCCGCTTTCCGTCCATCCCGTGTCATCCGCGAATAGGTTGAAGCGTGATAAAACCAAGAGGATACCTAGAGGAATAAGAATCGCAAACAGACGTGCTGCGCTCTTGCTTCTCACTCGCATCATTGACATTATGATTCCAATTGCAAAAGCCAGCTTCAGCACAACGCTTACTGCAGTAGAGCCAAAACAACAGGAGGAATCACAGCCGCAACAAGAAGACCAAGTGATATACCGTTAGACAATATGATATACCCATTTATATTGAATATTTTCGGATTCTTGATCCTTAGGTAACGTTGCCAATCTGACTTGATCAGCGTAAACGACAAGACAAACATGCTTTTTTCCTGCTGGCTTGAAGAGAGAAACATAAAAACTGCAGCAACCAGACAGACCATATTATTGAAGACAAAAGTACCTAACAGGATACCGATGACCAAACCGGTGATGATGCGAATGAATCCCACTTTATAGTTCCGGTCTGTCAGACTCTCATAAGCGACTACAAACATATGGACAACTTCTGCCGCGAAACTCTTGATTCCGAAAGAAATCACCCTGGCCAGCGTACCGAAAGCAGAAACGGAAACCAATGACCAGAATAGGATCGCATTGATTCTCTGCATCATCGTCTCAGCTCTTGTCTGTGGTGTCCTCGATATCAGATTCAGTATCATTGACAAGACTTTATTGTTCTCGACAATATATAAAGTATCATTGATGACGACCATCAGATAGGTATGGAAGAAGAATATAAGCACAAAGACAAGTACACCAAATACAACCCGCCATACCATTCTTTTCGCCATGGTCCTGAACAGTATTTGAAGTAACTGAAGAAAAGTTTTCGGTACTTCATCCTCCTTCGTCTGGTGTTTCTTTCTGCTTGTCTTCTTTTTTGTATCATTTTTGGCACTGACATTCTGATTTTTCATTCTATTACCTCCATCAATGCTTTGTCAACAAAGGTTATTCCTGCCATTACTGGGATAAAAATCGAATTGCTGATACCGTCATAAAATTGCTCCTAGTAAAATTATATCACTCATCACAACATACAACAAATTGATATTAATTATCATTTGCACTTTACAAATATCACTATATGTGATATTATTATATACAGAAGATAACATTTAATCACATCTTGAAATTTATATATTAGGAGGTACATACTATGAAAAAATTATCTAAATTATTTGCGATAGCACTTGTTTTTACTTTCTTATTCGCTAACACTGCTTATGCCGGTGGCGCACCTGGAGCTCATGGTCTTTCAGGCAGCGAATTCGGCAGAGCAGTCTCAGCCGCTGCCCAATCCGAACCAGGAGCACTTGCAGAACATACCAGCGGTGGTAAAGCAGGAGGCAAAGGTGCACCTGAAATCCACGGTGTCACCGGAAGAACATTTGGAAGACTTGTTTCAGGACTCGAACCGGGCTCAATCAGTGATCATGTAGGCAAATAACTAAAATGAACGTCGTAAGTTGAACGTCATATATAGAATTTCATATAGCTGTAATATAAAGCGTTGGCCGACGGTTTCTAAAGCTGGTCTCTCCAACGCTTTTTTTGCTCATTCGTCGACAATATACACTTCTCCCTTCTTCTTAAAGGCCTTGTCTGTCGATTGTTCCGTCGACCCACTGACGAGGACCTGATGCCCTTTCTCCAAAAACACTTGGCCATATGATATCCGATACCTCTTGAACTTCCGGTGATGATTATCCTCTTCATAACCTCAATACTCCTGTCTTCTATCTGCATATCCGATGACAAAGGATATGCTCCTCCTGGTTATAGACAAATCAATCATTCAACTTGTCTACAGCTGAAGGAGCATACCAACTGACTCCGATACAGACTATTTATTCTTCTTCCATGTCAGTTTTCTATAATGATGAAATCCGAATCCCTGGTCAACTGGTTCTGCCCGCGTATGACAACCTCCATTATGCTGTTAAGGTTCTTCACTTCAATCCATACGCCACTGGTGCGTCCGGTCTCGATGAGCTGTCTTTTGAGTTCACCGTCCTCATGCAGATACACGTATTTGGACGTTCCATTTGTAATGACAGCCTGCATCGGAACCATCAGAGCCTCGTATCGCTCGATGACAAACTCCACCTCGGCATAATCCCCGACGATGTATTCCTCGGCTTCACCCACTTCAATCAGAACTTCAAAAAGTTTCGTACTGATATCCGGCAACTCGTTAATCTGATATACGATACCCTTCTGTGCCTTGATGTCATCTCCGTCCAATTTGACCCTTACTTCATCTCCCACAGTCAGCAGCTTCTTCAGGTCACTTGAGACGAAGGACTTGACGAAGAGTTTCGTATCATCGATGATACTGACAGCCAATTGGTTGCTGACCGCCTGTCCCTCCTTGACATAGACGGCTGCTATCGTTCCGTGGACAGGACTCTCAATGATACGGTTCTTAACCGAATCCTTCAGATTCTTGCTCAACGAGCTCAGCTCGTTTCTGTATGCGACTTCAGCATTTTCCAGTTCACGTTTCAAGCTTTCCAGCTGACTTGCTATGCCATCCAGCTCTTGGGAAGTTGCTATCCCTTCATCGAACAGTGCTTTCACCTTGTCATACTGTTCTGCAGTATCTTCTATCTGAGCTTCCAGATTATCCCTGACCGTTCGCAGCCTGCTCTCCGCCACCGTATAGGAAGAGGTATCCGCCTTGCTGTCATCGAGCAGTATCAGGACATTTCCTTCTTCTGTCACTTCCCCTGCAACTGCATCAACCACTTCAATATAACCGGTGCCGGTCAGATACAGATCGACTTGCTTGTCGGGCACCACTTCCCCGACGGATATGTAAGTGTGTTCAACGATATCTTTTTTCATATCCACGACTTCTACAGGAACCCTGACCTGCTCTTCTTCCACCATGGGTTCCTCGGCTGTACACCCGGACATACTGAATACGATCACCGCCAGCAAAGACAGCAGTATTATCTTCAATGACTTTCTTCTCATTCTTCTCATAATTCTTCAACCACCTTTCGTGATCTTCGACTGAACAATCCATAGATCGTCGGGATAAAACAAGCGTAAGCATCGTAGTCACCATCAGTCCGAAGATCAGCGCGAAACTGAACTGTGCATAATAGGCTTCCTTGAAGGCCAAGGGCAACACGCCACTGATTGTAGTCAGGGTTGTGGCCAAAACCGGATTGAACCTGGTCTTTCCGGCTTCCTTGATGGCTTCAGCCACCTCAGCTCCCTGCCGTCGAAGGAAATTGATATAATCGATCAGAACAATGGCGTCATTGACGGCGATTCCAATCAGTGCAACCAATCCCATGAAGGCATAGAATCCGAATTCATTACCTGTGATCACCAATCCCCAGATGACACCGATGAACGCCATCGGCAACGTGGTCAATATGATGAAGGGTTGGGATATGGACTTGAACTGCAAGGTCAGGATGATAAAGACCAGAAAAACCGCCAGTATCATACTCTGAAAAAGATTGCCGAAGTTCTGCTCGATACCTTCCACATCCCCGGAATATTTGAGATTGATTCCCAAGGGTATCAGTTCCGGTGTATAATGATTCCTGATCGTGTTCACCACATCATTGACATTGTAGCTTTCATTCAGGTCTGCTGATATGGTTATGATTCTTGTCCCGTCTTTTCTGGATATATTTGAGATACCGCTTCTCTCTTCGATTGTCGCAAAGCTGCTGAGGGTCAACATGTTTCCGCTGGGTGCCGCAATGAAAAGATTCTCCACCTTCTCGATTTCGTCCACCAGTTCCAGTTCCTTTCGGAGTATGATATCGATTTCGTCCTCACCGCTGCGGTAAGTCGCCGCTTTTACTCCGTTCAGCTCACCACGGAGCTGGTTGGTCACTTGAAGGGCACTGAGGTTATAGGTCAGGCTCTTGTTCTCGTTGATATCGATAATGAGCTGGGGTACACCGACGGATACGCTGGACTCTACGTTATAGGCACCATCAAGGGTTCCAAGGTATCCAAAGACATCACTCGCAAACGCATTGGATACATCAAGGTCATTCCCTTCGATTCGAAGCTCGATGGGCTTCCCTACCGGTGGACCTGCCGCAAGTCCTTGAATGTTGATTCTGGCTCCGGCAACTGTCTCCATCGCTTCCTGCACTTCATCCCGGATGTCAAAACCACTTCGAACCGAATTGTCGAGTTCCAGGGAAATGACTGCAAAATCGATCTCATTGCCACCGACCGTACTGTTGAACTGCGTGATCTCTTCGATACCATATAGTTTCTCTTCAATATCCACTACGACTTCGTCCGTTTCCTCCAAAGTCATACCACCGACGGTATCAACGGTGATCCGAAGGGAATTCGGTTCACTGACAGGGAAAAAGGATATTTTCAACAGTCCCGATGAAAATGTGGAAAAGCTCAGTGCCAGTATGATCAGACCCATGAGCACAACCAGAGATGCTCTCCATTTCCTTGTGACAATCCATTTGATGATTCGGCTGTAGATATCAGTAATCATCGTCTCCTCGAGACCTTGATCTCCTACAAAGCCATTCTTATGAACATGAGCACACTGAACAAGGAACCATGATGATGGTCAGCTGATCATCTCCAATCCCTCTGAACGCCAGGTAACTCAAGCCAGCCACAAAGGCTGTCGATAAGATCACCTTGATGGCCTTCGGCATCCGTCCGTGATGCTTCACCTTCAGGATCTTTGACGAAAGACTGGGCGTCACAATTATGGATACGACCAGTGACACAACGATGGTGATGATGATGGTGATCGGTATTGTAGAAACGAAGGCACCTAGAATGCCCGGCAAAATGGCAAGGGGAAAGAAGGCCGCCACCGTTGTCATCGTTGCGGAAGTGACCGGCAGTCCGACCTGATTCGTCCCGTAAAAGGAGGCCTCAGCACTTGTCAGGCCCTTCTTCTTCAACCGGTCGATATTCTCCATGACGATAATGGAATTATCGACAAGAAGACCCAAGGCCACAATCAGTCCCAGAACGGCAAAGGTATTGAAGGTGATATCAAAAACACTTAACATTCCCAGTGTTCCCAAAAGACTCAACGGGATCGTGATGGATACGATAAGAGATTCCCTGAAACCGATGAACAGGAATAATACGATGATGACGACCATGAGCCCAGACAACGCACTGCTTTGAATCTTGTCAAGGTCGCTGTCCACATTCACCGCCAAATCATTCGATACATAGACGGTCATATCCTCGGGGTACAATACACCCTTCGTTTCAGCAAGCATGGACTTGATCTGTTCACTGGTTCCGATGACATCGCTGTTTATCTTTCTATTGACAGTCAGAAAGAGGGATGGCAAGGCTTCTTCATTTTCTCCACGGATAAAGGTCTTGTTGAAGGAATTGATCGGCGCTAGCCCTTCAAGCACTTCTGCCACATCCTTGATGTAAACATTGTTCTTGATGAACGTATTCTCGATTCCTGTAAGATTCAGATATCTCTCATCGACGCGCAGGTTATAGCGCACACCATTCAACGACAACTCTCCAATGGGTGCACTGAAATTCTTGGACTGGATGGCACTCCTGATCTGGTTGAAGGTGATATCGTATTTCATCATCTGGAGTTCATCCAAGACGATCTCGATCTCACGTTCGACTTCACCATTGATGGTCACACTGTCCACACCGCGGACTGCCTCCACTTCGTCTTTGATGTCATTGGCAATGGACGTGAGCTCGGAGAGATCATAGTCCCCTGCCACACTGATGTTCATGAGTGGAATCTCTGATGTACTGAAGATGAACGCTTCCGGCTCATTCACACCATCGGTAAACTGCAGCTCCCTTAAGGCATTATCCAGTTCTATCTTCTTCTGGTCGATGTCAACCGATTCCAGATACGTGACAATGACCGATGAAAATCCGAAACCGGTCTCCGATTCAATGGTTTCAATATCCTCGAAGTCCTTGATCTTGTTCTCAATCTTCTCCGTGACCAAGGTCTCGACATCCTCAGGACTGGCTCCCGGGAAAACAGTTTGTATTGTTATTGCGGGGAACACGATTTCAGGCAGGGATTCCTTTGGCAAGCTGTTCAGTCCCACGACTCCGATACTGATGATCAACAGGACCAACAGGACGGTCAGTTGAAACTGCTCAATGAAGAGTCTGGCAATCTTACCGAACGGATTTATACTCAATGACAGTTCTTCAATACTCTCAGTCTTCTTTTCCATAATATCATTGCCTTTCTAATGAACATCTGTACGGCGAAACGCATTACAGACCAATAGACTATGTGTATACGGTTCAAAATAATACAGAGTCATTCTCAAACGATAATCAACCTCTGCTATTAATTATAGCATTTCTATTCTGGAATTCTGGTTCGGTCACTCCATATTATAGAGTTCAACCAGCCTGTCATAACGCTGCCGGTTCAATCCCATATCCGAACTCCCGGCTCTTGATGAGGAGCGATAGTGGATCACCTGTTCCTCTTCGTCAAAATACAGCTCAATATCATCATGGAACCGCATGAGCTTCGTCGTCGCCACCGCATAGATATAGCGATCGGTTTCTTCCTTGATTTCAATCCCTCCATAAGCCTCAAAGGCTTCCTTCATCCTCTCTTTCGAAGCATTCAAAGATTCATCAAATGGTATGGTGTCCACTCGCTTCTCCTGATATGAGGTTTGAGTCGACACACAGTTATCCTTGTCAGAAAGTTCGTAGAACAAACCGTCATTCACTCCAAGCTTCACCTGAGGTTTCCGGTTCTGATAGTAGATGCCTCCAAACATCAATATGATTAGGCCTCCAATTATATACAATGCTATTTTCATACCAACCATCCTCCTCATTCATTATTCTAAAACTACTTCTCCTATCATTTCCGCTATCTTCTGGTACCCCTCTCCGCTTGGATGAAAACGGTCAATGGACAGGTATGCATCCAGGTGATTGATGAAAACCGCATAAAGGGGTATCATATGAACCGCATCATAATCCAGCATCAAAAGCCCGGTCTGATGATTCCATTCCTGGAGCAGACGCTGGTCTTCCATCACTGTCTCCTCACCAAAAGGGTCATAAAGTCCAAGCACCGCAATCGGAACTACAGGATTCCTGCTGCGAAGATACTTGAATATATTACTTAAGGCCGTCAAATGCTCAGCGAGTCTCTCCTCAAATCCGATGATCCGACTGGCGCTGTCACTGTTTTGCAGCCGATTCAAATTATTGCCACCAATTGAGATGACTATGTATGCGGACTGTTCAATAGCCATATCGATTTGCCCTCCGGTGACCAACGCATCCAGTTCCTGTGTCTCGGCACCAGGTATGGCAAAGTTCACGACTTCCAGACGGTCCGCTTTCTCAAACTCCATCTCCATCAGGAACCGCCCACCGATTCCGAGTTGCCTTTCATCGCCGACACCTGCTCCAATCGAATCGCCGAGAACCAGCAGAACAGAACTTGATCTGTGACCTTCATCAGGATTTTCTGCATCCTTACGATCGGTATTGATGTCGTTATTGCTCTCCTGACCCTCACCGGTTCCATCTGAAGCCAGGTCTTTCTCGGTTTCAGACATCAGACTTCCTCTCTTGTCACTGCCTGTGATATTTGCGACACGTATGAATCCCGAAAGATATATCCCTGTCATAGCGACAGTCAAAAGCAACAGCAGCCACCATATTGTATTCTTCTTCATAACACATCCATCCTTACTTCCTGGTTCAGTGGATATTCAGTACTGCTACACCAGGATGTCCTTCCTGTTGAACACGGCAAAGCTTATGATCAATGCTCCTATCCCCAACCTCCCAAAACCGATGCTGAGAAAGCAAACGTCATCCCTTCAAGAAACTGATAGTCACCACTGAGGTAATAGGCCAGGTTCAGGTTTGATACGTAAAAATACTTGACGATTTCCCACTCGGACAGGAAGACCTGAAGAAACTGGCCACCGATCAGCGATGCCATGATGATTCCAATAGTGGCGGGAGTACTCTTCACCAGAACAGACACCAAAAAGGTGATGGCTCCGATTACAAGGGATACATACCATGCCAACGAAAAGACAAGGACCATATAGGTGAAACGACTGACGGTGATGACATTGTCCGTGTTCAGGTTGCCGTTCATCAAGGAAAATCCCGTCATGACCGGCTCCTCAAATCCCATCCTGCGAAAGAAGAGCCAGGATATGCCAAGACCGAGAACCGCCATCAGGAGCATGATAACCGTAATCATGCTGAAAAGGGCGATCAGCTTCGACAGCAATATCTTCCATCGTGGAACAGCCCTGGTCATAAGGATCTTGATGGTTCGGGTACCAAACTCACCAGAAACCAAGTCAGATGCCAAGATGATCACCAGAAGGGGTATCAGGAGTACAACACCCTGCTCAGCAAAGAGTCCAGTGAACTTTGCAGCACTGGGAGTGATGGGATTGATTCCGTTCCTGATAAAATACTTCAGCTGTTCGATTTCAACGGCGTAGGCCTGTTTTCCTTCCTCCGAAATATATGCGCTTGAACTTCTTCTCTCCATGTCCTTGATCTGCTGTCTGGCCAGATTTTCCCAGTTAAAACTCAATTCGCTGGAGATCCCTTCAAGCCGCTCCATTGACTTCTCATAGGTATACAGTTCACCATAGGCGAACAGGCTGATGAACACGACCAGCAGGACTAGAATCAGATAGGGCTTTTTGCTCATCATCATCTTCACGATTTCATTTTGTATGAGGGATAACATGGTCTCACCTTCTATCATGACTAAGTGATCGAGTTATATTCTGTCAGCTCCAGGAAAAGCTCCTCCAGGGATTTTTCCTTTTGCATGACCTGCAGTATGTCTATTCCCGCCTCGAACAACCTTCGGTTGATGGGCATGAGCTGTTCCTCACCGACAATGCCACTCACAATTCCATCATGGATGCTGACGCTTTGCAGTTCCTGACCGAGTATGCTCATTGTTCTAATGGGATCGCTTGTTTTCCAGATGACTTCACGGTATTGCAGCAGTTCATTCACACCTGCACTTTTGATGATCTCACCATCATTGATGATGGCGACCTTGTCACAAGTCAGCTGTACTTCTCCGATATGGTGGGAGGAGAACAATATGCTGACGCCTTCTGCAGCCAACCTCTTCATGATGCCTCGAAACTCATAGATGCCCTGTGGATCCAGACCATTGTTCGGCTCATCCAGAACCAGAAGTTTCGGTTGATGCAAAAGGGCTGCTGCCAGACCAAGGCGCTGCTGCATCCCCATGGAATAAACCCTTACCTTATCGTGAATTCGCCTGCTGAGTCCTACAAGTTCAACGAGGTCATCGATGTCACGTCGATCCACCTTCGTCCCCATGGTACTGAGCATCTCCAGATTTCTCATGCCACTCATATTGCCATACATGTCAGGTCCTTCGATGATACAGCCCACATGGCGCATCGCCTCCACGTACTCCCTCTGGATATCAAAACCCGAGATTTCTATATGACCTGAAGACGGCTTCGAGAGCCCGACGATCATCCGCAGGGTAGTTGACTTGCCTGCGCCGTTCGGCCCAGAAAACCAAGGACCTCGCCCTGCTCAAGCTCCATCGAGATACCCTTGATGATTTCTCTGCCTTTTATGCTTTTTCTCACGTTATCTACAACCAAGACCCGTTCAGCCATTCACCCGCCTCCTAACACGTACCTAATACCATTATACTACAAAAACCAGAATAATATCTTGACTTAAAGATATTATTCTGTTACAATTACCTTGAATTCAAGACATATAGGAAAGGTGATTATATGAGTAAACTCGATTTTAAGCTGATTATTGCACTGGCACGAACCAACAATAAGATTTTCACAAGCACGGAGAAAGAAGTCGCCAATTATGGCTGAACATGAGTGAATTCGGGGTTTTGGAGTTTCTCTATCACAAAGGTCCGCAGCCGGTTCAGCAGATTGCCGCAAAAATCCTCGTCACCAGTGGCACGATCACCTATGTCATCGACAAATTGCAGAAAAAAGGTTATGTCCTCCGTAAAAGATGCGATGAAGACAAGCGCATCTACTACGTATTCATAACCGATACCGGAACCCAACTGATGGATGATATTTTTCCAAAACACGAGAAGTATACGGAAGAACTCTTTCTCCGTCTTGACGATGAAGTGAAGCAATCGCTGATCGACAATTTGGTTCTGCTACAGCAATCCATTGATTCATCTGAAGTGTAGCACGCCTGCACTTCATTTTAATCATTTATCTTGAAATCGAGATAAATTTGTGGTATAATTGTCTTGAGTTCAAGATAATTAAGCAGTGATGAATATAGAAGCACCAACAAACCTAATGGCACTGCCATCAACAAGGAGGAATATGACATGAACAGCACATTACATACATGCTTTTTAACCGCAGTCAAGGAAAGAAGAATGGGATATTCCCGAAAGCTGGAAACTCATCTCGCAGATGCCTTTCGGCAAACCGTATGAGGAGCCAGGTGATAAGGAATTCTCACCCATCGAGAATAGAATGAAGGTGTTTGAATGATCAGAAAAATAAACCACAACAATATGGGACGAAGTGACCTTGGTTGGCTGAACAGCCACTTTCATTTCTCCTTCGCGGAATACTACAATCCAGGCAATATGAACTTTGGCGTCATGAGGGTGCTGAACGACGACCTGATTGCACCACATACGGGTTTTGACACCCACCCCCATCATGACATGGAGATCATCTCCTATATCGTAGACGGAACGCTCACCCACGCCGACAGCATGAGGAATGAACACGAACTGACCAGAGGTGAAGTCCAGTACATGAGCGCCGGCACCGGCGTATACCACAGCGAACACAACAAAGGAGACACCACGACACGGATTCTGCAGATATGGATACTGCCTGACCGACAAGGCCACACTCCCAATTATGGCGAGCTTCGCTTCGACTGGGATGCACGAAAGGGCAAGTGGCTGCACATGGTCTCCTCAAAAGCGGGAACCGCTCCGGTCAAAATCAATCAGGACGCGAACTTCTACTCGCTTTTCCTGGCGGAAGGTAAACAGGCGTCATTTGATGTGGCTGAAGACAGGCAGGCTTATCTCGTGCAGATTGAAGGCGAATCGATCATCAACGATATCTACTTCCATGAAAGGGATGCCTTGGAAAGCATCGGGGAATCACTTTCCCTGACCGCTGCCAAAGACTCCCATTATCTTGTTATTGAAATGGCCATTTAGCAGATGTCCATTTGACAGATGTACATTAACATTTTAGGACGTCAGACCTGTTGCCCATTGGTCTGACCGTCCCTTATTCATGATCCGCTCCTGTACACATACCTTCGAAAACCAGTCGCAATGATTTTAATCTCGTCCTATCAGGCCGCATGACGGTTAATATGAATCATAATATGATATAATCAATATAACAGATAAGTCAACCGATGATATGGAGAATCACCTATGAAAAAAACAACTGCATTCTTATCCTTCAGCGACAGACTCGGATCCTTAATGGTGCGCTGCGGCCTAAACCGTATGGATTACACTGTCAAGCCCGGCTTATATGCCTTGGGAAATCCCGATGCCCGTTCCCACGTCCTGGTAACCGCCAACTACAAACTTAGTTTCGATACATTGCGCCGCGAACTGGCAGGACTGAACATATGGATACTTGTCCTGGATACGAAAGGCATCAATGTATGGTGCGCTGCAGGGAAAGGGACATTCGGCACCGATGAACTGGTCCGAAGAATCAACGCTTCCGGACTGCGTGATTTCATCTCACACCGTACGTTGATACTGCCCCAGTTGGGTGCACCGGGAGTTGCTGCACATGAGGTTTCCAAAAAAAGCGGATTCAAAATCGTCTACGGACCGGTCCAGGCAAAAAACATCAAAGCCTTCATCGATGCAGGACTTGCAGCTAAACCTCAGATGCGACAGGTTGATTTTACCATCTGTGACCGCATGGTCCTGACTCCCATAGAAGTCATCGGAGCCTTCAGGAAAGCACCATCCGTCTTTGGTGCCATGTTTCTGCTGAACGCCTTCAATCTTGGAAGCTTCAGAAGAACAGACTTCTACGCATTCAGCTCAGCCATACTTGCAGGAAATATCTTGGTTCCCGCATGTTTGCCTTGGATTCCATTCAGGGCGTTTGCAGCGAAAGGTGCTCTGATGGGACTCGTCGCGTCTATTGGCTTCAATGCAGCGAACAACCGGAAAGGCAATAATGGATACGGCCTCTTAACGTCCCTGGCCTATCTTTTTATCATTACCGCGTTATCAAGTTACTATGGACTGAATTTCACCGGATCTTCCACCTATACCTCCCTGTCAGGTGTCACAAAAGAAACCAAACGGTCACTTCCTCTTATCATCGCGTCACTGATCATCGGTTCCATAATGCTGCTGATTTCAAGTTTTCTTCAGAAGGGAAAGGGCATTGAAAATGCGTCATAAATACCTCCGGAATGTTAGTACGATTGTTTTGAATAAAGAAAAATGTACAGGCTGCGGCATGTGCATGATGGTATGTCCTCACGAAGTCTTCGAGATGTATCAGGGTAAAGCCCGCATCATCGACAGTGACCGCTGCATGGAATGCGGTGCATGCTCCATGAACTGTGCCTTTGGCGCCATCGCCGTCAACGCCGGTGTCGGCTGTGCTGCCGCAGTTATCAACGGCATCCGAACAGGCGGTGAACCGAACTGCTGCTGCTCAGGCGATGACGAAGATGACAGCAGTTGCTGCTGATAATACCCTTGACGTTTACACCATAATAATCTATAATTAAGGTATATCATATGAATATTTGCTCATATGTTCAATTATTAAAGTGAGGTGCGTTATGTTAAAAAACACAGATAAATGTTGTATCAACCAGGACCATGTCGATATAGTTCTAGAGAACCTGCCAGATGAGGATGATATCGTCGATATGTCAGAAATCTTCAAGCTCCTGGGTGATCCAAGCAGACTTAGGATTGTCAGCGCTCTTCAGATCAGGGAACTATGCGTCGGCGATTTGGCCGCCATAATGGAAATATCTCAGTCAGGTGTTTCACACCAGCTGCGCCTGCTGAAACGCAACCGGATTGTGAAGACAAGGCGGGATGGTAAGATCATCTACTACTCCATCGATGACGAACACATCAGTCACCTCATCGATATCGCCAAGCATCATATCCATGAATAGAGGTGTCTTATGAATACTGAATCAAAAAGGAAATCTTCTATCTGAATGGTTTGAACTGCGCAAACTGCGCGGCCAAGATTGAAGATTCACTCAAGAAGAACAATCAGTTGAGTTCGGTTGAATTCAGCTTCGCCACAAAGCGTCTTGTTGTCGAATCAGCGATAGATACGAGCGCATATACATTGATTAAGAGTACCGTGGATAGCATCGAAGACGGTGTTTCTGTTGACTTGCCAAAACCCAGAAAAAAAACGGTGAAGAAGCATGTTTCAACAGAACAGGCCCGTTGCAGCGACGGCTGCTGTTCTTCCTCGGAAGTACTTGAACACGAACACGCTCACGAAGCCGGTCATTATCATAACCTTGAACACCTGCACGATCTTGAGGAGCCGGATGTTCTTGAGCATTCCCATGTCCTTGATCATGAACAGGCCCAAATCGAAGGGGATTGGATCAGCATTCTCAAGGGCAATCGTCTGGAACTGGTGGGTTTCTTTCTTTTGCTCATCCTTGTCCTGAACAATGACAGTATTCCCTACATCTCTGTCGGATATTTGACGGCGTACCTTCTCATCGGAGGCGATGTCATTAAGCGAGCGTTGAAGAACCTGCTGAAAGGAAAGCTGTTCGATGAGAACTTTCTGATGACCATAGCTACGATCGGCGCATTTCTGCTGAATGAGTATGTCGAAGCTGTTGCGGTTATGCTGTTCTACAAAATCGGTGAAGCCTTTCAAGATTACGCTGTCGATTACTCCAGAAGGAACATCGAATCCCTCCTGGATATCAAAGCCGAGTTCGCCAATCTTCTCAACGGAAGCAGCATTGTCAAAGTCGATCCTTCCGAACTTGAAATCGGCTCCAGCATCTTGATCAGGGCCGGCGAAAAGGTGCCCGTAGACTGCATCATCACCAAAGGTGAAGGTTATGTAGACACTTCCGCTCTTACGGGTGAAAGCCTCCCGTCTTTTATTAAAGAGGGCGACCGGCTTCTCAGCGGAACCATCGTAACGGATGCTTCCCTCACCGGAACAACGACCGAACTTTTGAAGATTCGACCGTATCGAAGATCCTTGATCTGGTCCAGAACGCAACCGGAAAGAAGGCGAAGACCGAACAGTTCATCACCAAATTCGCAAGAGTCTATACGCCAATCGTTGTTGTCGCAGCCTTCTTGATGGCATTCGTTCCTCCTACCCTCGGTTTCTCAACATATAGCGACTGGATTTCGAGAGCGTTGATCTTTCTGGTCATCAGCTGTCCATGTGCGCTGGTCATCAGTGTTCCCCTGGGATATTTTGGCGGTTTGGGATCTGCAAGTCGGCACGGACTTCTCATCAAAGGCGGGAACTATCTCGAAGCACTCAACGATGTGGATACCCTGGTCTTTGATAAGACCGGCACCTTGACAGAAGGCCGTTTTGCCGTCAACCATGCCACTGATGAGCGTACTGTTGAGCTGGCTTCCCAGCTGGAAGCCCATTCCAGTCATCCGATCGCAGATTCAATACTCGCACACTACGATATGGATATCGACATCCATTCTGTGAATGAGATCAATGAATTTGCCGGTGAGGGTTTGTACGGTGTCTATCAGGACAAACCGCTTCTTGTCGGTAATACGAACCTGATGAAACGGTATGACATTGAACATGAAACCTCTGACAGACTGGGCACCAACGTATATGTCGCCTATGACAATCAATATGTCGGCTTTATCAATATCTCTGACCAGATCAAAGCTACAGCAAAGGATCTGATCACCAATCTCAACACAGATGGTTACCAAACGGTCATGCTGACAGGTGACCAGGCTGCAATCGGTGATTACGTGGCTAATGAACTTTCTGTCGCCACCGTTCACAGCGAACTGCTGCCCCAGGACAAGCTCACCAAAGTGGAATCCTATATCGAACAGGACAAGAAGGTCCTCTTCGTTGGCGACGGCATCAACGATGCCCCCGTCCTGGCAAGAGCCGACATCGGCATCGCAATGGGCGGCATCGGTTCTGACGCGGCAATCGAAGCTGCAGATATCGTTATCATGAATGACAATCCGGCCAAGCTGCTTGACGGATTCAAGATAGCGAAGAAGACCCGAACCGTCGTGACACAGAACATCGTCTTCGCTTTGGTCGTCAAACTGCTGTTCCTGTCACTCGGTGCCCTAGGGGAAGCGAACATGTACCAGGCCATCTTTGCAGATGTAGGCGTTGCCCTCATCGCAGTCCTCAACTCATTGAGAACCCTAAAGTTGAATAACTAGGACGGGTCAGGCAAGTCCTAGAATATTTCAAAAAAATGCAGGCTCTACGCCTGCATTTTTAATATCAACTATGCATAATCCCTTCATCAATACCCATTCATTTCATGATACTCAACGCACCTTCTTTTTTCGATACGCATTCACGTACCGGTCATAATTCTCGAACGTATGAAACCGATTCAGGATGACCTCCGAATCCAGCAGCCGGTTCACCCCCGGCACCTTGTATCCATTGTAGCTGCTCCACATATAGCTCTCCGGCTTTGCCACCATCGAAGCCTCCACCGGATTCATATGGATATACCGGCTCACATGATACATCGAGGCTTCGGATTCAATATTGACACTCTTGAACCGCCCCTGAAAAAGACGTCCCACCAGGTCATATTCCTTGTTGACATACATCGCATACCGCTGGTTCAGAAACTTCATGACTTCGCTGATATGATCCTCACCGGTAATCAGCTGCAGATGCACATGATTCGGCATCAGACAATAACTCAGCAGCTTGAACGGATACTTCTCCTTTGTTTTCCCAGTATGAGCAAATAGGCATTGTAATCATCAAACTTCCTGAACACCAAATGCTTCCGGTTTCCCCTGCAGACAATATGATACTGCGCTCCCGGACGCCAATACCTTTCAATTCTCGGCATAGACTCCTCCTATTCAAAGACAATTTGTCAAAGTCCATGTTATCACGCAGCCTCTTTGTTAACTATGCGAACTTAAGCCTATGATCTTCGTAAATGCATGTGCAACTCAGCGAAACCAACCGTCACCGTTATTTTCATCCCAACTTAGGCATATATCACTATGCGGAACTCACATAAGCCGCAAAAAAGGCAGCCGAACCAACGTTCAACCGCCTTGAAACTCAGAGTATATCCTCCGCCATTTTCTGAATCTTATCATACATGAAATCATACTCCTCATCGCTGAGGCTGGAAGTAAACTTTCTGCTGCAATTATTCAGTATCTCAAAAATATTGGGATTCCAATTGCTTGATCGCCCTGGTTGCAGAACTCTTGTCGATATGCAGTTCCTTGGCAAGCCAATCCTGCCTAGGATTCACAGACATACACCTGCAAAAACAGATTTTCCGACAAACTCTCTTCCATCAGGCTCTCATACCCGATTCGACGAAAAAGTTCTGCAGCCTCTACTTCACTGATCCTGTGCTCAATAGGTGGCCCCATTGGAGACACGATTTTCTTGAACTCCACAATCATGACCTTACCGCCAGGTTTCAGGACCCTCTTCACCTCCAGCAGGAATGAATCTAGCTTTTCAATATGGTGCAGCACCGTGACCATATAGAATATATCCACCATCCGATCTGACAGCGGTATCTCATCCGCCCCAACCTTAACGATCTCAACGTTGCCAACACCCTTGCTCTCCACTTTTCCCCGGGCAAACTCCAGCATCTCATCGCTCATGTCCAGAGCATACACCTTAGACCTGGTCAGTTTCGCAGCTTCAACTGCAAAAATTCCCGTCCCGGCTCCATAATCACAGAGCACATCATCCTCCCTGATTCCAGCCTTAATCAGAGAATTCGTCAAATCTATCTCCTTGATTCGCTGCGGATTCTCAAATTTCTCAATATTCATGTTCATCCTCCTTTCATGGGACGTCAGGAAGGTCCTAGGACCTTCCTGACCCGTCCCATTCTACTTTCTTCATGTATACATCAGTTCTCCGATGCCTCAAAAGCGGCAATTCACGGCGGATTTTGTCGGTGTATTCCAGGTCGAGCTCCGTGATGAGGCATTCTTCCTCTTCACCCAGCTGTTCGACAATCCTGCCCCACGGATCCGTCACGATCGAATGCCCCCACGCCACATAGTCAGCATGCACATCTCTTGCAGGTGACGCTCCAATATAATAGACCTGGTTATCCAGCGCCCTTGTCCGAAAGAGAATTTCCCAATGGGCAGGTCCTGTCGTCATATTGAAAGCTCCGGGTACGATAATGGCCTTGGCCCCTTCATCCACCATCATCCTGGCAAGTTCTGGAAACCGAAGGTCATAACAGATGCAAAGACCCATTCTTCCATACTCAGTATCAAAAACCGTCATATCATCGCCGGCAGTCAGGGTATCGGACTCTTTAAATACTGCCCACCTTCAATATCGATATCAAACAGGTGAACTTTCCTGTGCTTGCCGATCTGCCTGCCCTTCCTGTCAAACACATAGCAAGTGTTGTAGATATGCCCATCGGCATCTCTCTCAGGCATGGAGCCGGCCACGAGGTAAATCTGATGCGATGCAGCCAGCTTGGAACATCTCTGCCAGCTCGCTCCACCCTCGACTTCTGCATACTCAGGAAATTTCGTCGTGTCATATGGACAGTTGAACATCTCCGGCAAGACCACCAGGTCAACATCATCCCGACATACGTTCTCGATATATTTTTCCGCAGTCCGGAGATTTTCCTTCTTATTGTCCACAACTTTCATTTGTATGCATGCTGTTTTCATCACTGCCATCACGTCCTCTCTAGTAGGGGCCAGGACAGTCCTATATAACTTGAAGTTATATAGGACTGTCCTGGCCTGTATCGTTCAATTAAATCTATGAGTTATACCTTCAATCCGGTTACAATCTTCCCATGTCCCTCAAACGGATAATCGATAACGATCCTTCCGACTTCAACATCACCGATACCGCTGTACAGATCAGCTCGCCCGTCCTCGCGCATCACGATACCAATGGTGAAGGCACAGTCCGCCAGATCCTCTTTCTTAGCCGGCCCTTCCGGATAGCAGTTTCTCGTCCCGATAATCTTCAAGTCACTTGCCTCATGTCGCTCCACATCGAACACAAAAGACACATTCAGATACACCCGCATTTCGATGTCCGAATCATCATCCATCTCCTTGTAGCACTTGTGCCCGATGACGCCAATCTTGCCGCTGTCCAACAGATAACACTGATTGCATCCGCCCCACTCATCCGGCTCAAAAAGCCCTTCGACAACCGGCGCATTCTCAATAGCCTCGCCGCTCATCGCATCGATGCTGTCCACAACCGTAAAACCGACCACCGACTCGCTGCCGTATTTTTCACGGATCGCTTCACTTCGCGGTCTCGAAAAAACACCAAGTCTTCCATCGGCCAATGTCACCAGCCGGATATCCTTCATGTAGTCCGGTCCGGTGGTGAAGTAACTCAGGTCATCCACACCTTTCCCTCGGTAGAAATACGCGTAATACGTATCGATTTCACCCAGCATCTTCCTGACATGGGTTCCACCCATGATCAGCTCATCGTTGATGACTGCCACATAGGGATCTTCCAGCGGATAGGTCATGGAGTCTTTCACCAACGTCCATTCATCAGCACCGCTCTGAGTGAACAATCTCACAGACGAATCGGCCATACGTCTCTGGATTCCACCCGGCCAAACATGTAGCATCTCCCATTAACCTCAAAAGGCAGCGATGGATTGTAGACATCATACCCATCAATACCAAGATAGCTGACCTTGACACTGTCATAAATCTTCTTGTTGCGTTCAAACAGTTTCCTTTCCTCTCTGATATTCATGATATTCTCCTTTTATTTATTACGATGATCCGAAAACCATCGCAACTACCATTATACACTTTTAGGACTTGCCGGGACAGTCCTATACAGTCCTATATAACGTCCATTCGTTTTCAGCACACAAAAACGCAGGCTATACAACCTGCGCTTAAACGTTCATATCCGATTCTCTCTGCCGAATGATATCCTCGACAGAAGTGCTTGGATGATGGTACCTGAACTCTTCTGTTCGTACCCCTTCACATGGATGGCCATCTCGGGACAATGGTTGTAGCACCCATAACATGCATAGCAGGGCTTCTCCTTGTTCCACCTGGGCTTGCCCGCATCCATCTCAACCTGCCCCGTCGGACAGACCCTCTCACACAGGCCACAGCCATTGCAGGTATCATCAGCATAATATGCGATGTTTGGCTTCATGTTTTCCGATGAATGCGTCGCCACCTTGTCGGTTATATTCTCAGACATCCGTTTCAACATATTGCCCCTATGCAGATGGACCTGGTCCATGTTATTCGCTCTACCCCGAATCAACTCAACCGCTTCATCCAAATCCTCAATCATCTGCTGTTCAAGTTTCCGAACCGCTTTTGCGGTCAACTGCTTTTCCCAATCTTTTTGAAACATGAGCCTCGGCATCAAACCGGTCGCATTATTACCAGGCATCTTAAAGTCAAAATACGCATCCAGCGCCCTGCCCTGATCCTTAAGCAACTTGTCCAAATACTCCCCGACCCTACCGGGATATCCGCTGTGCGTCGTTAGACCCACAAGATACTTCAACTTCGATGCATCCAACTTCTCAGCAAATTTCCTGACCGGAATAGGCAATGATGTGATATAGATCGGAAAAACAACGGCCACCTCCGCATTGTCTGGAATTATTTTCGGCTCTTCAATAGCCTTCAGAATCGGTATCAAACGTGCCTTAGTCAATCTGGACGCCAACTCAACCGCCAAATGATAGGAATTGCCTGTCGCAGAAAATAATATATATCCATTCGCTCTCCTTCTTTTACTACATTCTAACCAAATATTAACACAATTCTGTTATCATTAAATTAACTGTTTATCCAATTATAACACTAAGTCGAGACATCATCGACACCAACTGCCGAAATTTTTAATTGAATTCATCACTCAAAAATAAGGAGGAAAATATGAAAGCACTGGTACTCTATTATTCATTGGAAGGATCCACCGAAAGCATCGCCAAGGAGATCAGCTCATCCCTTGATATACCTATAGCCAAAATCGAGCCGGTAAAAGACATCAAATCCAAAGGCTTCTTGAAGTACTTCTTGGGAGGCAGGCAAGTGCTCAAAGGCATCAAACCAGAGCTCAAGCCGCTAGAAGTTAACCTCGACGATTATGACCTCGTTTTCCTGGGTTCTCCAACCTGGGCCGGCACCTATACACCACCAATCAAGACCCTTCTGGAAGACCACCTGAAAGGCAAGTCCATCGGTTATTTTTATACCCATACAGGCGGAAACGCCAAGGTCACCGACAATGCAAAGGCAGCCATTAAAATCAACAACACTTTCCTGTCCGCCATTGATATCATGAATCCGAAAAAGACCCCTTCAGAATCTGCCAAAAAAGCCATTGACTGGGCACGCAAACTGATACAGCAATAAACTAGGACGGGTCAGGAAGGTCCTACGTATACTCACATTCAAGAACAAAGAGTGTGTTTCACACACTCGGTTCCGCCTTCGGCGGATTGTTCCGAATGTCGATGGAAATTGCTCTCATGGAGCACTTTCCTAGTCAACCAGAAAAAGTGCTCCAGTCACCGAGACCGGGGCACTTTTTATACCATGCTTTTCTACGCATACGGAGCATCAAACCTTCTATCAAAAGCATTATTCCTTTTCAACTGCCTATCCCAATACATATTGGTCAAACCCAACAGCCGGAATATTCCAAACAACAGCTTCTTATACACCGGCATCACCAAAGGACCCTGAAGCTGAGACAGAATCCGTTCATCAAATCTTTCATTCCTCCTGAACGCTGTCCCAAGAACTGCCAACTGCTCCCGTTTCTTTCGCGTCATTGCTGGAGGCATCAGTCTGAATCCCTCACTCCCAGGAATGATCACAACACCAAAGCTCTTCATCTGCATTTTTTCACTGAGCCTCTTCAGATATCTGGATAGATTTTGGCAATGTATGCCTTCCGAAAAACCTGAGTGAATAACAAATGCAACCTTCTTATCTATGAACTCTTCCTTATCCGCATACATGATTTCTATGAAATCCTTGACCTGTGCAGGCATGCCATCTGCATAAAGCGGAAAAACAAATAATATCTCCTCATACTCTTTTGACTCCTCAACAAATTTCCTGTGCTGCTTGATTTGTTTAAGGTAACAGATTTCTGCACTTCCATATCCATCCAGGAACCAGTTGACAATCTGGCTGGAATTGCTTTCTTTGCCCCGGGGACTGCCGTTATATACTATTAATGACATCTTGCATATCATCTCCTTCCTGATAACGTATGATTGTATTGATTGATGAATGGAAATTCAACATCATTCTTTCATAAAACTCTGTCAGGATTTCAACATCCTCTGCATCAGTATCATCGTCTTCCAGGACAATCACATTGAATGTGGGCATTTCAACTCTATATCTTTGTTTATGATGCTGTTCACCTTTATAAACCACTATATAGGGATGCAAAAGCGGTATGTTTCGGTCTTTGAACCGTTTGACGAGTCCGCTCTCACAGCCTGCAATGATTGGTGTAATCACCGTTATATGATCCGCATGCGGAATCTTTGACAAAATCTGTTCATAATCATCTTTCATCCTACACACTCCCGGCGTCTTGACCCAACAGTCCCAGCATCCCTGGCAGTAACCGATGTTCATATCTCTCAGCTTGAAATAATGGTCTCCTTCGGGAACAGATGTTTCGAGTTTTGATTCAAATTCTGCAAAGTCATATCCGTCAGGTATTCCGTTGATGATGATATCATTCATTTCAGCACCTCCTTCAAATCCATGTGCTCACTGACTTTTCTCATGAAAAGCTGCATATATTCTTCCATCTTGCCTGAGCTGTAAAGGTGATAGGTAATCAGCTTATGTCCCGTCTGCTCCAGTTTGTCCTGATAGAATGATAAGGGTTTCGTATCTTCATATTCTGTGCATATCAGGGTTGCCAGACCGTATGTATAGATCCACATATCCTCCAATAAAACATTCAGGCGTTCTTCCCCGAGCATGGAAAGAAACGGACTTTTCTGCATTTGGCGTATGAACTGCTCATTGGCATCCCTGCTGATGAAGGACAGCTGGTTGTCAGCAAGGAACAAGTCCCTGAATATCCTCCGGTTTTCAAGTACAAATGCGAGGATACCGACACCGATGTTCAGGAACGGGTCATGTGTACGCTCTATTGTTGTACTCTCCATAAGCCTTTCCTTTATATGCTCCTTCATATCCTCAAGGATTGTTTCCATATTCCTATACTGCGTATATATGGGGCCTGTCGATGTGTTCAGTGCTGCAGCAATCTTCCTTACCGATATCTTCTGATACCCTTCATCTGCACAAATGGTTACTGAAGCCTGTATGATATCTTCCTTTGTCAACACCTTTTTCCTTGGCATATTCACCTCCAAAAATAACATCTGTTATTATATTGTACATTATACCCTTGATTTTCTGATATTTCAATCCTTTTAATGAGTTTTTAATCAAAAATTAACCCCTTATAATAACATATGTTATTATAAGGGGTTTTGCCTGTACCAGAAAATATTTTCTTGATAATTCGATCACATGATGTCACAATGGTTATGAAGTCACATGAATATTGCGACATCATGTTGTCGTTGATTTAAGACTCATCTCATATTCAATTCGTCATGTCATAAGAGAGACACCGGAATCAAAGGAGTCCGCCCGAAAATGAAATCGAATCTATTCATTAAAAGTACCATATACATTTATGAACAAACATTCACGAAAGTGATGACAAAGAATTTCCTGTGCGGTTTCATGTTGTTTGCAGCATATATGATTCGTTTTGCGATCACTGAGCTGGAAGCCCTCGATACATTCCGATTTGTCTATGTAACTGTCAATCCCCTGACGATCGTGATGATAACACTCATCAATCTTCCGTTCATCATCTCCCGCAAGCAAGTCCTCGGTCCGGAACATAAGAAGTCAACTTTGGACTGGTATGAAATCATGCAAAACTGTACAATCAAGGTCATCAGCTCCATATTGATGATGATGATATCTTTAGGTATACTCTACTACACTGTCCTGTCAGCGACCGCTAACAACTTTGCGCTGTTTATCATTCTGTTGCTCATTTATTTTGTCATACTCATCATTTATCTGGTCACTTATCATCTGAACGAACCGTAACCATGAAAACACTTTCATTACAGAGACATCCGATGTTTCTCTCTAAACGAGATCAGCTTCCCGGACTTCTCATCATATACATGCAGCAGCGCCAGGCGCAAGCTCTGAAGGAAGGTGACGGTCTTCGCCGTTCGTAGTTGTACGACCTCCCTGTATGACTTCTTCAGCTTATAATTCGGAATCCTCGCATTCAGATGGTGAATATGATGATATCCGATATACCCGCTGATCCACTCCATCACCGCCGGCAGCTTGTAGTAAGTGCTTCCTTTTATCGCCGCGTCAACAGGATCATATTCTGTCTCGTCTTTCCAGTATACCTCGTCAAACTGATGCTGAACGTAGAACATCCAGACACCAATCCCGCCGGCAACAAACACGACCAGGGACTGGACTATGAAATATTGCAAAATCCAAAACCTAATCCGTATATCATAGCGACAGCCACAATACCGGCATTTGTCAGCATCGATGACCTCCGTTCTTTTTACTCCTCTTCGCACCAGGGATCCTTTGAATGAACATGAACAAGAAATACGGTGCCACACCAAACAGAAACGCCGGATTCCTGAACAACCGGTAAACCGCTTTGACATACCACTTTTCCTGCTCGTACTCCTTGACAGTCAGTGTCCAAATATCCCCAACTCCCCGCTTATTGAGATTTCCAACAGCACCATGATGTATGCCATGGTCTTTTTTCCACGGGAGATAAGGCGTAAAAGTCAGTATTCCGAGGATATGGCCTATATAGTAATTCCCTTTCTTACTGTCCACAAATGAATCATGTGTACAGTCATGGAACAATATGAACGTACGTACCATGAACAAACCCGATGCGATGGCCAATCCGCCCACAACATAGATTGGCCACTGCCTGCTGACACCCACGAGCGACAGCGTCAACAGCCCCAGATAGGGCAACACCGTATTAACCAACTGAACACCTGCAGCTTTGTTACTGGCAGCAGCATAACTTTTCAATAATCTATTCCATTCAGATCTTGACATAAGACTCTCCTTTTTTGTTTCAAAAACTTTTACAACATAGTATTGATTACTATATAAGTATATCTCAGCTAATAATGATTGTCAAGTAAACTCGTCTATCAAATAATGTTATCATTGATATCAATGAGTAAAATCATGTACGGGTTGAAATGTAATGAAAGGGACAATAGAATCAAAAACACCCAAAAAATCACCATCCTTTGTCACTAAAGATGGTGAGCCATATATGAATCAATTGACCTTATAATTCCATGGCTTGAACGTATTCTTTCTTATCCCACTTTTTTCTGCAGCGGAAGCATCGATTTATACATGCTTTCGTCGATTTACTGATAGCATCGATGACGATTGTGAGCTTCTGGTTTTCAAATCCGCTTTCGTTTCAACGACAGTCTCGCAAACACATGAGTTCCTACCGCTACCGGCACGATCACCTTGGATGCACCATGCACAGCACTCGAGACCTGATAGACTTCAGCCGTTCCATACAGACCATTGTTCAGCATAAAACCGGTGGCAATGCTGAACAGATAGTAGAATATGATGACGAGCGTGGATATTTTTGCCAAAATGATCTTAGGACGTCCATTCAATTTGAAATTGCTTTTGATCAGCTGTCGTATCAGCTTTTTATTCTTTGAGAATAAGTATACGACAAAAGGGATTACCACACTGGATATCCCAAGAATCGGATGCGCCCGGTAGAATAGAACATGCATAGTCCTTAACCACCCGACGACAAAGGTCGATAGGTACAGTATTATAAAAACAAAGTGCCATCTCATGAAGTCATTCCTGAATATTTTCTTCATAATGATGTCCTCCTGTCGTCTACTCCACGATCACACCAACCTCTGTCACAAATTTCAGTTTGGAATACCCATGGGGTGCGTTCTTCATATTTTCAGTATGGTCCTCACCGGCTTTGAATCCGTTATGCTTTCCTCCGGACCATGGACCTGCATCTGTGACATCATAGATAACACCTTCGACGGCGATATATGCCGGCATGCCATTCGTTCCGTCATAAGCTGCCAGTTCCTCCAGCGTCAGTTCTATCACACCTGAATCCGAATCTGAGATATCTTCCTCAGCTGTGGCAGCAGTCGTATTTTCCGCCATTGTTTCCTTTGCTTCGGCTTCTGTCGTTTCGACTTCTGCACTTTCGGCGACTGTTGTTTCTGCTTCTGTGCCTTCGCTTGCTTCAGCCGGCTCTTCGGTACCGCAGCCTGATACTGTAATGATCATTCCTATAATAAAAAGTACAAACATCTTCTTCATAATATTTCCTCCTAACCGCATCGATAAGTTTGATGCATATATTTTCATTATACACTTATTGATAATGATTCTCAACACTTTTCTACAAATGACACTTATGACAAAACATGTTATACTATATTCAACAACTGATAACCATTATCACTATAAGAACATAGCATAAACGTTTTCAAATATCACCCGAAAGGAATTGAATCATGAATGTATTAGACCGTTTTCTGGAATACATCAATATTGAAACCACCTCAGACGAAAGTTCAAGAACATGCCCGAGTACCAAAGGACAACTGGAACTTGGAAAAATACTGGTAGACGAACTCAAAGCGATGGGACTGGAAGATGCCGGTATCGATGAGAACGGATATGTCATGGCAACTCTCCCAAGCAATGTCGACCGTCAAGTCCCTGTCATCGGATTCATTGCACATATGGATACCGCTCCAGATCTGACCACAAAAACATCGCCCCCACTGTCATCAACTCATATGATGGTGAGGATATCGTGCTCAATGAAGCATCAGAAATCGTGCTGTCCCCTCTTGACTTCCCGGAAATCAGGAATTACATCAACCAGGACCTGGTCGTCACCGACGGCAACACCCTTCTGGGCGCTGATGACAAGGCCGGAATTGCTGAGATCATGACTGCCATGGAGATCCTTACTGAGAATCCGGATTTGGAACACGGAACGATCAAAGTGGCCTTCACCCCCCGATGAGGAAATCGGCAGAGGTGCGGATAAATTCGACGTCGACAGATTCGGAGCCACATATGCTTACACCATCGATGGTGGTCCCATTGGGGAGCTGGAATACGAAAGCTTCAACGCTGCCAGGGCAGACATCGTCATACACGGCCGCAACGTCCATCCGGGATATGCCAAGGACCGTATGATAAATTCCATGGAAATCATGATGGAGTTCCACGCGATGCTCCCCAAATCCGAACAGCCTCAGTACACCTCAGGATATGAGGGATTTTTCCATCAGACCTTCATCAACGGAAGCGTTGAGCAAACCTCCACAGCCTATCTCATAAGAGACCATGACAAGACCATATTCGAAGAACGAAAAGTGCTTATCCAGTCCTGTGCGGACTTCATCAACACCAAATACGGTGACGGCACCATCGACCTGGAAATCAAGGATTCCTACTACAACATGGGCGAGAAAATCGAACCCGTTTTCCATATCATCGATATCGCCAATGAGGTCATGCTCGACCTGGGCATCGAACCGCTGGTGCATCCCATCCGCGGCGGCACAGACGGCTCAAGGCTCTCCTACATGGGACTGCCATGCCCTAATATTTTTGCAGGTGGTCACAACTTCCACGGCAAACATGAATTCGTCCCCGTTCAATCCATGGAGAAAGCCGTGCAGGTCATCCTCGGCATCATTGAAAAACACGTAGACTAGGACGTGCCGGGACAGTCCTATATATCCAAAAGAAAGCATAGCCCGCTCGCGGACTATGCTTCCATTATCATATTCATAGGTTTTTCATCAGTTCCTTCATGTACCTAATTGCTGCACATAAATCCCTGAATCAACCTCCAATCAATCGCTTCATCATCTTCAACTTCATTGATGATCAGCTTGAAGATCATGTCTCCAAATGACTCAAAAACAAACTTAAATTCATACTCACCCGGTTCAAATTCATCAAAGTAATCATTGAGAATCGTCACCTTGGTATCGAACTTTGGACTCAAAGCCGTTGAAGTCGTGTATTCAACATCAAACTCAAGCTCAGCCTTATCTCCAAAACTCTCTTCAATACCAATGAGTTTATCTCCATTTTCTCTCACATTTACATTCACATCTGCTGCTGAACCGACAGTCTTTTCCACAACCGGCTTCCAGATCACCGGATCTCCATCGATGTCAATGGTCATATTTTCCTTGTTATAACCGACTCTCAACTCGAAAGTCTCGGCGATGAATCGAAGCGGTACGAATGTTCTATTATTGATAAGCCCCGGTGGCACATCAACTTCTTCTGCGTCCTTACCATCAAGCAAATTCTCAATTTCACTGACAATCTCAGCTTCAGCTTCTTCAGTTATTTCATCGGATAACAACTCATTAAGCTCAAGCCCTGCAATAATCGCTTCCACATCCTCAAACACAAAAGTGTTTTCAGCCGGATTATCCTGCAAATCAAACACAATCAACATATCCTCATCAGGATTCACGATAACAGCATACGGATTTGCCCAGTAGACCATGCATTTCAATGCTTCAGTCACTGCACGAACCGGAATCATCGTCCTGTACTCTCCGAGTTTCAAAACCGGAGGCGTATCGAACTTCACCGTTTCACCGTTTACGCGCACCCTTACCTGTGAAAAATTCTGGACCCCTGTCAGCATTCTGAGTTGCTTCCGTTCCTGTCCCTGCTCTCTACCGTTTTCTTGGGAAGCCTCGGTTCCTGCGCCATCATCGCTGCCAGCCTGATCCGCCTTCGCATAAGCCACCTGTGAAATCATCAGTATCATCATCAGCGACAGCGCCAATATTTTTCTGCCTTTTCTTATCATGCCAATTTCTCCTTTTCGATTAGTCTTTAATAAGTTTTCATTCTGACTGAAATATTATACGCATGCTCCAACGATTTTTGGTACCATTTCAAACAAAAAATTTTCCAACCGGCAGCTTTTCAATTATAATAGACTAATAGAAACTACACAAAGGCGGTGCTCATATGAAATACGGATGCTTTATCGGACTCACCAGTTTTGACCTTCGTTTTTTACCAGGAAAGCCTCCCTGCGGAAAACACCAAATCCAAAACCAACGATTACAACACGTATATAGGTGGACCGGCGGCCAATGCCGCCATCACCTACACCAAGCTCGGCGGTAAAGCGGCCGTCATCACGGCCATCGGTGACTCCCTGATCGGAAAGACCATCAGAGAATCCCTGGAAGCCGATTACGGCATCAAGATCTTCGATGTCATGGAAGGATCCAAAGCCCTGCCAAGCATCTCCGGCATCGCAATCAATACCAAAAGCGGCAGCCGCACCATCTGGAACGGGCGCCAATCAGCCAATGCAGCTTTCAAGGATACCTACGATGATATCCTCGCTCAAGTTCTCTTCGGGCTCTTCGACTGCAACATGCCCTACGTCACCAAAGACGTCATGCAAAAACTGAATGCCAGAAACATTCCCATCGTCTTGGATGCGGGCAGCTGGAAACCAGACATGCCGTATTTTCTTTCCAAAGCCGACACAGCAATAGCATCGGAAGTCTGCCGTGAACCAAACGGCACCGATTTCATCACAACCGCGAGAAAATCCGGTGTTCCAAGACGTGCCGTCACCATGGGCGAGGCACCACTGCTGTGGGAAACCAATGAAGGCAGCGGCAAAATCCTGCCTCCACAAGTTAAGACCGTCGACACCCTCGCAGCAGGTGACATTTTCCATGGTGCATACTGCTACTTCGCGTACATGGAAAATCTCCCCTTTAGGGATGCCCTATCCAAAGCCTCTGAAGTCGCCGCCGCCAGTGTCGCTTACCGTGGCCCCCGCACCGGCGTTAATCGCTATAAGAATGGGCAGGGTCAGGAAGGTCCTACGGACTAACGTCCTAGGACCTTCCTGACCCTGCCTACGCAAAATTTTGTTTTCATATCATTTTTTGCTGGTTCACGGTCTGTATTTGTCCCTGCCGCATAACTTTGCTATAATTAGAATATTACAACCAGGGGTGATGCACTTGTATAAAATCATGATAATCGACGACGAAAAACTCATCTGCCAGGGCGTTCATTCCAAGATCAATCGGATTGGACACCCTTTGATTGGCGACGTCTATGAATCCACCGATCCCATACACGCGATAAATGAAGTAAGGAATCTAAAGCCTGATATCATCATCACTGATATGGAGATGCCAGGCATGACCGGTCTAGACCTCATCTCGGAAATTATCGATATACTCCCCGAGATGAAATTCATCGTCCTGAGCGGACATGATAACTATAACTATGTGCGCAGCTCATTCCAGCTCGGTGTCATCGACTACATTCTGAAACCGCTGACCCTCGATGAACTGTCAAACAAACTCAATCAGACCATTGAACTTCTCCAAAACGACGACCAACTGAATAACCCGTTGAATGCACGCATCAGCAATACACTGAACCTCCTCACGACTTCTTCCGATCCGGAAAAAAAGAAGAGGCCTGTCAGTATATCCGTTCCATCCTAACGATGGATTACTTCCAGCTGGCCTCCATCAGTCTGCCTCACAGCTGCAAGTTGGCAGACGTCAACATCATGACCCAGCGTGCGACCGACACACTAGGAGCTTCAGTGAAATACATCAATTATTACGACAACTACAACAACAGCATCCTCCTGTTGAACTATCAGGATGCTGAAACACAACTCAAGATTGCGAACAGCTTCGGCAAATTCTTGAAATCCCTCAATCCAAAATTCGATCCCGAGGTGAAGATTGCCGTCACTCCGCCAACGCAAGCTCTTGCCAACTACAAGGAACTGTCTGAGAAACTCCAGCAGATCCTCACCTATAAAATCCAATATCCGCCGTACCGGCTCATGCTTGATGACGGTTCAGATAAATCAGGTGATACCATCGATAAGGAAACGGTCAGTCATCTGTCAAAATGCTTCTTCACCAAGGATTTTTCAAGCATCAACAGCTTCATCGACGGATACTTCATCTTGAAGCCCATCGATTATGCCACGTTGAAGGAGCCCAAACGGATCTACAATATCATCATCCAGAAGATCAACGAGCTCTTTGACACCCATGCGCTCTATCATACGGAACTCTACACCAGGGCTTATGAATCCTTCGATTCCTTCACCTCCCTGCGCATGTATATCAAAAGCGCCCTCTTTGAAGTGCAGAGGCTGCTGAACGACACTGACAAAACGACCTCTTCCATCATTGAATCTTCCATCGCCTACATCGATGAACACATATCGGAGGATCTCACCATGCCCAGGTCAGCAATCACCTGTCACTGAATTATTCCTATTTCAGCAAGCTTTTCAAGGAAACAATGGGCATCTCCTTCAAAAAATACCTGGTCCAGAAGAGAATGGAAAAAGCCAAGATGCTTATGAAGGATCCCACAATCAAAATCTATGAAATCGCGAATCAGACAGGATACGACAATGCCCAGAACTTCTCACGGGCTTTCAAGAGTCATTACGGCTATTCACCTAAAGAATACCGTACAAGATAAGGGGTTATCATCATGTTAAGCAGAATGAAACTCATCCATAAGATCACCATCACTTTCATCCTGACCATCATCCTTCCCATCGTCATCGTGACTTCAATCGCTTATTTCCAGTTCTACAACCGGGAAAAAGACTCTCTCGTCCGAAGCCACCAGAGCATCCTCAACCTCTCCGGCGAGCAGTTGGACTATGTCTTCACGGTCACGGACAACATCAGCAAATCCATCCGACGGGACCAGCGACTGCTCAACTACCTGACAAGCGGCGGTCTCGAAACCTATTACTCGCCGGATGAATTCAGCAATACCGTCTCTCCGATTTTCGAATACAGCCTGATGATGCAGATGGTCAGATTCCACAGCTGCCGGATTTACAGTATGGATTCAAGACTTCCGGAAAGCGACCACAGGTTTCGCCATATCGACAGATTGGCAAATGAATCCTGGTACCAAATTTCATCTCTTCCCAAACACGACACTCTGGCTTGGTCCTCAATCGATGGATGCTCTTGAAGGCAATGTAAACGACAAGCGGAAGGTCTATTCTTTTTGCAGAAAAATAATATCCACTGATGGCGACCTCGCAGGTCTTCTTGTCATCAGTATCTCAGAAAGCGAACTGTATAACAGCTTCGCCGATTTCTACCAAGACAGTAACACCTTCCATATCATGGACAGGAACAATGAAGTCCTATATTCATCGGACCTCTCACATCCGGAGAGTTCACACGCCACTAACCGGATCACGCTGGATTTCGCGCAATTGACACCCGATATCGGTCAGCCCGGTTATCACTCGCTCTTCCACGACGGGGCCATCTTTACCTTCGCCCCATCGATGAACTGGATCTGTATCTCGGTGTCAGCTCACCGATGGAGAGCCCTCTGCTGGTGAGCCGGCAGCTGATTGTCATTCTTCTTTTGGCGACCCTGTGTCTCTTCGTGGTTGTCTTCTACTTCTATCGGTATATCAGCAAGATTTTCAGGCTCATCAACCATAAGATCGAAAAAGTCAACGATATCATACACGACGATTTCAATGAACGGCTGCCCATCGAACGAACCGATGAAATCGGCGCCATCTCCAAGAGTTTCAACGTCCTCCTGGATAAGATCAATGCGTTGATCAAGGATGTCATCAACAAGGAAACCGCCCAAAAGGATGCGAACCTGAAAGCGCTTCAGTATCAGATCAATCCCCATTTCATCTATAACACCATCGAGATCTTCAGCACCAAGATGGAACTCGCCGGAGAATACGAAACCAGCGATGCCCTCGCATCCTTCGGAAAGATGCTCCGCTACAACCTGAACAGCGACTCCTCCTATACCACTATCGGAGAAGAACTGGGACATGTTGAAAGCTACCTATTGATTGAAAAGCTGAAGTATGATAACCTCACCTTCAGCATCCATTATTCCAAGGAACTCCATAGCCTGAAGATCATCAAATTCATCCTGCAGCCCATCGTCGAAAACTGTTTCACCCACGGCTTTGACCGAACGCAGGACAATATGATAATCGACATCAACATCATTGCCCAGGAAGGTCACGTCCATTTCTCCATCACCGACAACGGGACCGGACTCAATCCCGACTACTGCCAAACACTCAACGAAGTCTTCAGGACGTCCAACTACGACCATCCTGACCTCAAGGAAAGTAAAGGCACAGGTATCGGACTGCGCAACATCAACGAGCGCCTCAAGCTCTTCTACAATCCGAACTGCTACATCGCCTTCTCCCGCATCAACCATCATACCATGGTCTCCTTCCGCCTTCCTCTCGCATAGGACGGGCCAGGAAGGTCCTATGTTTTCATAGGACCATTGGACTAAAAAGCCGGACTCTGAATCACTCCAGAGTCCGGCTTTTTTTATGCAAAATACGTACCGATTCTTTCACTCACATAGCCATAATCATACTCGATACCATCCAGTTCATCAATTTCACCGACAATTTCGTTTTCCTTGAAGATGAGCAGCCTCCTTGCGAGGGTTATGATCTCGGGCATATCCGATGATATGACGATAATGGATTTGCCTTCCTCCTTCGCCAGATCCCAGATCAGCTGGTGGATATACTCCTTGGCTCCAACGTCAACGCCGACAGACGGTTCATCGATGATCAGGATATCACATTCCGCTGCCAGCCACTTGGAAATACTGACCTTCTGCTGGTTGCCGCCGCTCAGGTTTTTCACCTGCTGCACCAGCGACGGTGTCTTGATCTGAAGCTTATCCACCATGACGGATGCCGTCTTCGACTCTTTTCCAAGCCTTATCCGGCGCACCAGCGCTGAAACGATGCGGTTCCACACAGTAATGGTGATATTGGACTTGATGGTATCATCCAGTATCAGTCCCTCCTCCTTGCGGTTCTCCGACACATACCCCATCCTGTACTTGTTCAGGCTGTCCGACATGGACATGATCCTAGCCTTCTTTCCGTTGATATAGACCTCTCCGCCATCCTTCTTATCGATGCCGAGAATGATTCTGGCAAGCTCCGTTCGACCGGAACCGACCAGTCCATAGAATCCGAGAATCTCACCTTCATACAAATCGAAACTGATATCCTCAAACCGGCCGCGCTGCTTGATATTCTTCACCTCAAGCACCTTCTTTTCCCTGTTGATATCCAGATGACCCAGGAACTTGTCCTCCGTCTCCCGACCGATCATCATCTTGATCACATCCTGTTTGTCCAGGTTGCAGCAGGCCTTTGTCCCGATGTACTTGCCGTCCCTGAGGACCGAGATCATATCGCAGAGCGCCAACACCTCTTCAATCTTGTGGGAGACAAAAACAATGGCCACTCCCTGTTCCTTCAGCTTCTTGACAATCTCTATCAAGTTGTCCGCCTCAGTTTTTGTCAACGATGATGTCGGTTCATCCAGAAGCAGGAGCTTGGCGTTGCAGGACAGTCCTTTGGCTATCTGAATCAACTGTTTCTGCGCTGCAGTCAGCCCTCCGATCTTCATCTTGGGCGGCAGGTCAAGCCCTACAATCTCCAAGTATTTCTTGGCGAACTCATTCACACGGTCCCACTGGATCTTACCGGCTTTCGTGAAACTCTCCATCTTGTCAAGTGCTATGTTTTCCGCAATGCTGTAATCAGGAATCACCTGGATTTCCTGATTGACGATGGCAATCTCATGTTCGATGGCATCTTTGAAATCCTTGAACTGCACTTCCTTGTCGTGCAGATATATCTTGCCTTGTGTCGACTGATGAATGCCGCAGATGATCTTGATCAACGTACTCTTTCCGGCACCGTTTTCACCGAGCAGGGCATGTATCTCACCGGCTTTGAACTCAATACTGACATCATCAAGCGCCTTGACACCCGGAAACACCTTGGTGATGTTCTTCAATTTCATCATATCTATAACTCCAATCATATTGTATTTTCGGTTTATCCGTTCGTATATCGCTCTCTAACAGCGGAAGCTGTCCATCACTGAACAGCTTCCTCATTCATCACTTCAATTCAAGATATTCAATCAGCAGCATTTCCTCGATCTCTTCGGTCTTGCTTCGTATATCATCCATGAACGTATTGATGTTATCCTTCGTGACAATGGCCGTGCCGGAATCCACATAATATACGCCTTCTTTAGGCACATATCCTTCATTTATATACTTAAGCAGCAGACAGGACAGATATCCATGGCCGAATGGATTCTGGCCACTGTCGCATCCATGATGCCCTCTTCGATAGCTTTGATGACCGTTGGATCCGTATCGATGCCGATAGCATAGATCTTCTTGTCCGGGTTGCTCTCATAGAACCTTCAAGCGTCTGGGCGATACCGACGGTGGTTGTGAATCCTGTTGCGATGATGCCGTTGATCTCATCGATGTTGGCGCTGATCGCATTCTCAATTTTCTCAATCGCCTCTTCCACAGACTTCATACCGGAAATCTCTTGAACAATTTCCACGTCCGGATACTTGGCAACTACTTCCTCCACACCTTCTTTACGAAGGACCGTATTCGCATCCTCAAGAACCTCAAGTACGTTGACGATCTTACCTTCGCCGCCCATCATCTGAATCAGGGCTTCCGTCGCTTCCATAGCGGCACCCTTGACATCCGTAGATACCGTCAGCGATGCAGTCGTCGGCAACATGGTCGATGATCCGAAGTTGATGATGACATTGCCGCGGTCCGTCAATTCTTCATACAGTCCGTTAGCCCCGCTGGCATCCGATGGATAAACACTGAAATACTCATATCCCTGAGCTGCCAAGCTTCCATATTCTCATTCTGGCTTGCCTGATTCCAGTCCGGTCCGATCTGTTTCAACACTTCCTGGTCAAACTCCACCTCGAAGGCCTGAACCCCTTTAATGACCTCTTCAAAATAAGGATGCGGCGCCGATGCATACCAAGCCATCTTGATTTCTTTTGCTTCTTCCTCGACTGCGCCATGTGTTTCTGTTGATTCCCCCGACTTTTCTTCTGCCTGAGTCACACTTTCGTTGGAGCTGCTTGAAGCATCCTCCTTCTGTGAACATCCTGCAAACAATCCCACAGCCATCACCATAACCAACAGCATCGCAACCGCATTTAACATCCATTTCCCTTTTTTCATGATAAACCTCCTAATAAAATCAATGAGTTTATATCATAATCGCTCATGCAATTATCATATCATAATCCGTGGCATTTCGCCCGTTATTGCCTGTTTTTAAAGAATTCCTTGATCACTTCTACCGATACGGCGCACAGGATGATCAGTCCCAGGAACGTCTGTTCAAAGTACACATTGACGCCCAGCATGACCAATCCGTTTTTCACCATGGCAATCATGAAGCCCGCTGCAAAGATACCCAGTGAGGAAATCATGCCTCCATTCAACGACGTTCCTCCGATAACCGCTACAGCAAAAGAAATGATCATCCAATCCGTTCCCGTCGCCGGCTGTGCCGATCCCATCCTCGATATCCACAAAATTCCTGCTGTCGATGCAAAAACACCAGAGAGCATGTTCGCAAGAAGGATCATCTTGTCCGTCTTGATGCCCGACAGTTCTGCCGCTTCCCGGTTTCCCCCGGTAGCAAGCAGCCGTCTTCCGACAACTGTAAACTTGAACATATACGCCAGCACCAGCAGTGTGATGACGATGATGACAAGCAGAAACGGAACATTACCGATGCCCTTTCTTCCAATCAGGGTGAAACTCTTGGGAATCTCAGTATAAGGGAATCCCTTCGAGATACCGAAAACAAGACCGGTGTATACGAACGAAGTCGCCAGCGTCACCACAAAGGCATTCAGTTTCATCTTCGTAATCAGGGTCCCGTTGACGAATCCGGTCAAAAGCCCTACCATCAAGGCAGCAATCACCGCTACCCAGCCCGGAAGTCCCAGGTTTTGCATGCAGATACCTGCCGTCACAACCGACAGTCCGCCGATTGCCCCCAGCGAAAGATTCATGCCTCCCACAATCAACACCATCGCCTGGCTTAATGCAATGAACATATATAGGGACGATGTCCTTGAAATATTGAACAGGTTATATCCGCTCAAGAAACTCTCATTGGTCAGACTGAAAATCATGCCCAGCAACAGTGTCGCAATCACGACGCTGACGTCACTTCTTTTGAAAATCTCCTTGACCTGATCAAGGGACACTCCATTGCCTTTGACCTTTCCTAATGTGTTATCCATGGGTTTATCCTCCTATTTTCACTCCGTTGAATTCCTTGATCGCTTCGTACATCGCCACGATGTTTCAGGCGGTACATCCGGCATGATGTTGTGTTCCTGGTTAAAAACAAATCCTCCGCCTGGTGCCAGAACCTCCAGATTCTTAAGCACATTTATCCTGACATCCTCCGTTGTCCCATGATTGAGCACCGACCGGGTATTGCAGCCGCCGCCCCAGAAGGTGATGTCCTTGCCGAATTCCCGTTTCAGCACCTGCGGATCCATACCGTTTGCCGTGGTCTGCACAGGATTGATGATGTCATATCCCGCTTCGATGAGGTCCGGCATCAGTGAATAGATTGAGCCGCAGGAATGGAGAAATGTCTTCATGTTGCTGTGTTTGTGCACATACTCACAAAGAGCCGTATGTCTTGGCTTAAAAAGTTCACGGTAAATATCCGGCGATATGAAAGGACTCTGATCCATCCCCAGGTCATCACCGAACCTCAGGATATCCACCACGTCACCTACCGCCTCACAGACATTTTTCAAAGTGGCCAAATGCCTGACCATCAGCTGATCCAATAATGCCTCTACGTTCTTCTTGTCGATGTAACAGTCCATCAGGAAGTTATCCATTCTTCTCAGGAACATTCCCCACTCCATCAGGTTGCAGCCACAAACGATCATGATTGCCTTGTCCGTCGACTCCCTGAGCTCGATGGCCTTCCCTCGAAGTTTGTCATAGAAGCCATCCTCAGCTGCGTGGTCCCATGGACTGTGGGCCAGCGCTGACCACAGCACCTTGCCCATCTCCCCATCAAGCCCTCATAATCAGAGGGATATCCGTCCACATAAGGGAAATATGTCTGGTCAAAAACGTAGCACCCACTGGCATCTTCGCAATCAGTGTTCCGTCTTCATGATACGACAGGACGTTGCCTTCATCATCCGTATCCGGTTTGAACCACTTCGGATATTGAGCTGTGGAACCATCCGCCAGGCGATAGTCGTACCAATCCTCATCCCTGTTGTTGAACATACGCCCAAGGTCAAGCACATCGATGCCGAAACGCTCGATGATTGCGTCCTCCGGCTGCACGACCTGCTGCACCACATCATAGGTCCTTGTATGCCCATCGGTCATGCCCAGATGTTTTTTAAGATTGTTGTAGGCCACTGCAGAAATGTTGGAACTGGGTGTCGCACCCAAATCCACCGCTACCCTATCAGGCTCCTTGTGATTGATCGAAGCCAAAACTCTTTCTCTAGACGTCATAAAACTTCCTCCATAAATTTCAGTATATCGCTTTTCCTGGTTATGCATGAGGACTGTCATTCCAGATGGAACACTTCCTCCATCGAAGCCCACCATTCATTCTCTTTCCTACTTCCAACGGGCTCCTGACAAGGATCTGTCAGCTTCCACCACTCCTGCGTCTTCGCATCCTGAGCCATCATGCGCATATCCCCTTCAAAATCATCTCCATCATACTCAAAATAACTGAAAAGATACCCGTCCTTCAGATAGATCGAATAATTGCTGATGCCGCTTCTCCTTATCTGCTCAAGCACCTCGGGCCACACAGCGTTGTGAAGCTCCCTGTAATGCTCCTCCATTTCCCTTTTCAGCCGAATGACCATACCATATCTTTTCCTGCTCAATTTTTAATCACCTCACTTTGTCTACACCCTAATTATAGACTCCCATCCATACCAAATTAATATCATGAGTTTCCATTTCCTATCATTTTTTTGCATAACGCAGTAAGGGCCAGGACAGTCCTAGGACTGTCCTGGCCCTTACTACATTATGTGATCCAATCATGGCACCTGTAGTGGATCATATATTTATCATCGTATTCGTCGTAATCACGAATCCCTTCACGCTTCATCTTCGCTTCAAAGAGCTCCCTGGCCTTTCCAAGATAGATTCTCCTGCGCCGGGCGATTTCCTCCTCTGAGGGCATCTCATACGGCAGCTGTCTCCTCTTGTGCAGCGCCAGATAGACCAGCTGGTCGATCTCAATCGCTTCCATATCGAAGTCATCCGTGATCAGTGGTTCGTCTGCGATTCGAACGCCATCCGTCCTGGGATAGTCTTGCAGCCATTCCTTACGTTCCTCCTCTATGAACGACATGTCATCCTCAGCATATTTTTTCTTTTTCATATGACAGAATTTGAACTTCACACCACTGCCGCAGGGGCACGGTTCATTCCGTCCGACCTTGCCGCTCATGATCAGGTCATTGATGCGCACCTGCTCTTCATACTCCTCAAGTTCCTTTCTTGCCTCCGCAACCAGTGCTTTGCTTGAAGCGTCTTCACTGGCGAAACAGCCCCACTCCCCCAAGCTCATCCACAGCGTGAATCTTCTCACCCTTCATAAAAATACCGGCCGATTTCGGATAATACATCATATCGACATATTCATCAAACTGGCCATACATGTTCAAATCCATGTGCTTCCTCTCATAGAAATCCTTCACCATCGGCACCAGCTCATACAGTTTGAAGTCTTCCACCAACGCAACCCACTCGGTCACAAATGCCTCGCCACCTTCCTTCAGCAGTGCATCGTTATTCCCCAAATCCCTCATATAGACAACAGCTTCCCCACGCTGATCCAAACGGTACAGAACATGCGCCACATAAACATCCAGCAATATGGAACGCATCTGAACATCAATCCCCTGGTCACAAATCATATCTTTAAGCGGCTCCATATCTTCCAGGCAGTGGTACAAAACTGCAGGATACCGCTCATACAGCATATCATCCAGGATAATATCCAGACTCTCCATATCCAGTCTCGTATATTTCAGCAGCACATCCCCGGCTTCCTTCGCCTCCATCTCACCCAGGAGATACATGGCAAAATCGGGAACATGTAATCCTTCTCAGCCACCTCATCCACCATTCCAGCGCCCGCTCCAATCCGTGAATCAGAAAGGAATCGCCAACTCACGGCGCTCAAGCAGGAAATCCAATTCTTGTACCGGCACATTGGACGGCAGTGGAAGTAGACGGTAACAGACCTCCAAAACTTCCTTCTCCTCATCGGACATGTTGAAAATCCTTCTCTTTGAAAAATCAAAACAGCCCCTTCTCCCTATCATGATTCCTCCGATACACATACATCGGCTTCTTAGTCTCGACAGGCTCCAAGCTTACCTCGATGTCATCAAAGTCCAGTTCTTCCTCGGTGAAGAGCTCCATCGGCGTATGTCCGTTGTTTTCCCAGAGCCTGGTGTTGTTCATCAGCTCCATCACAAACGGCATGAACTCATTGACCGCCTCCGCATCCGCAAAAACAACGCCGTGCCTGGCAATCTCCCGCATGATCTCCGTTATATCGAATCCGTACTGGCATATCCCCTGCACTTCTGCCGCCAGCTCCTCGGCTACATCTTCCTCACCTTCAAAAACATGTCCCGCATATACTCCACCAGCTCGACAAACTGCAGGTTCCGTTCAAAATACCAGTCATCCGTATACTTCAGCAGCTCTTCCTGCTCGGGCACATAATACGGCTTGTCCCTCTTCAGGTCAAGGTAATACTCCACTTCACCGAACTCTGCAATCGGAGCCGCAACAAACCAATCCCCAACAATCTCTGTCATATTTCTGGCCAATTCCTCGGTCTCAACACTGATATTGCCACACTGCAAGCTCTGTATATCCATCGGTGGCAGCTCAGCTCCGCACTGAGCGTTATATATCTCAACAACCATCTCCTTGTGCACCATCCCATAGAGGTTCGTACACGCCACAATATACTCCGTCAACCGATTCATACCATATCCTCCTTAGGTCGGACCAGGAAGGTCCTAGGACTATAGTCCGTAGGACCTTCCTGGTCCGGACTATGTTCTTCGAATGCTGCACGCCTTATATCCGCCTGCATACATCTTGCCTACCTGAATCCGCTTCTTGTCGGCAAGCTTCAGCGGTGAATCCACATGTTCAGCTTCACAAGCCCTGATCAGCACATTGGCGCAGGCCAGGCAATCATCCAGGGCATCGTGGTGCCTGAACTTGAAATCCAGAAATTCGGACATCGTATCCAACTTATGGTTATAAAGTTCAGGCCAAACTTTCTGAGCAACTTTTACCGTGCACAGATAATCGAAATTTGGATATTCCATTCCATACAGTTCAAGTGACTTTCGCAGGACGCTCATATCAAAGCTTGCGTTATGGGCCACAACCAGCTGATTTTCCAGTTTTTTACTGAATATGGCCTTATAGAGTTCGTCAAACTCCGGTTCATTTTCGACATCCTCCGGTCTTATTCCGTGAATCGCGATGTTCATCCCATTGACCTCATATCCTCCGCCTGATCAGCCAGGACGCCTTTTCGGTGATGACACCGCCTTCAACCTTCACGATGCCCAGCGCACAGGCACTTGCCCTCTTGCTGTTTGCCGTTTCAAAATCTATTACAGTAAAAGTCATTATGATCCTCTTTCATTCCATTAATATTCTGCCTTGCCATTATACACGAATATCGGTCAATTTTAAAGCTGCTTCTCCATCTCATCCGAGTATCTCAATCCGATCTTCGCTCTGATCCTATCCATCGTCTCCATATTCGCGACCGTTTGATCCAACTGCCATATATCGCTTTCGATCCGGCCTTCACGAATGCATGCCATGACTTCCGCTGCTTCGTATCCCTTCCCGGATGATTCGAAAGGTACTTCATGAACCACAGATTCACCACCGACATGAACCGTATAACGGGTGCTCATGAAGAATTCATCCACCTCGATATACCCCTTCGTTCCCGCAATCCTGGCATCCGTTTTCCTGTAAAACAACGAAGAGCAGGTCAGCATCGCCGCTTTTCCACTGCCATAATCAAAAAGCTGCGTACATCTGATATCGGCACCGGTTTCTGCAAAACAGCCGTTTGCTTCAATCTTTTGAGGCTGCTGTCCGAAAAACATACTGGCATAGGATACCGGATAGATGCCAAGGTCCAATAGGCCTCCCCCTGCCAGGTCCATATTGAAAAGACGACCCGCAGGGTCATAATCGAATTTCAGAGAGAACTCCGCCTCCAGGAACATGACCTCACCAATCACACCGCTGTCAATCACGCCAAGTATCTCTCTGGTCGCCGGCAAAATCTCGTCCACATGGCCTCCATCAGGAACAGTCTTTTTCCCCTTGCCACCTTTTGAAGGTGCCTGGCCTGGTCCGCATTGATGGTGAAGACCTTCTCGCACAGGACATGTTTCCCTGCATCCAGACACTGTAACACATTCCCATAGTGAAAATTGTGGGTTGTCGCAACATAGACGACATCGACCTCATCGTTGGCAAGCAGCTCCTCATAACTGTCATAACTGTATCTGACCAGATACTCACGAGCAAAAGCTTCAGCCTTGCCCGTCGTTCTCGACGCTGCCGCCAGGAGCTCTGCTCCCTCCAACGTCTCAAGCCCCTTTGCAAAATCTCCCGCAATATTGCCACACCCGATTATTCCCCATCTGATTCTATCCATGAATACCCTCCTTAGACTTCCATTTCAGCTGCAATCCAACCCTATTTCCAACTCCAATATGCGCCAATTCAAGCTCCTTGTCAAGTAGGACAGGACTGTCCCTTCCTACTGAATCCGTGATAAAAATTGACATATTATCGAATAGTGTTATCATAATAAGTAAGATACTTTGAAACCAAAAAATTCAATAGATGTAACAGATGCATGAAAGTGCACCTAGTTAAGGAGGTACTATGTTAAAACTGACTGTAGAATCAAGAAACAAAAATCTTAACGGTAAGCAACTTAGAAAAAGCGGAATCGTACCAGCTGTTTTCTACGGCAAGAATCTTGACCAATCCATTTCCATTCAACTGCCAGAAGCTGAAGCACTGAAATTCTTAAAGCAACATTCAGTTGGCTCCCAGTTGGATCTTGTCCTGGATTCAAAGCCATACATGGCCGTGCTCAAGGACGTGAAACTGACTCCAATGAACTACCGGTTGGAGCACATCGATTTTCAGGCACTGACCGCCGGTGAACCCATACGAATCAGCTCACACATTGTTTTCATAAACACGGACCAAATCGAAGTGGATGGCATCCTTTCAGAACTCATTCACGAAATCGACTTGGAATGTCTGCCTAAAGACTTGCCGGAACAAATCGAAATCGATATATCCGGACTCAAAATCGGCGACTCCATCGCACTCGGCGATCTGCCAATCGCTTCAGACTCCAGCATCACCATACACACACCTTTAGACACTCTTGTAGCCACAGTCTCAGCTCCAAAAGTTGAAATCATTGAAGAAACCGAAGAAGAAGCATCAGCTGAAGTGCCGGTCATCGGTGAAGACGAGGCATCAGAAGAATAATAACCCATTAAAACTGCAGGCCATAGGCATGCAGTTTTAAAATTCAACAATCCATGCATCCGGTATATAATCGTCAACAATCTTCTTCGTCAGGTTGAACCAGCTGATACAGCTGTCAAGGATAATGGAATCCCCGGTCACGACACGCTCCATCCCGCCGATGACCTTATCCGCATTGGGAACCAGCAGCACCTCAGTCGGAATCCCCCACTGCTCGGCCGTCTCCAGAATCTTCTGCCGCAAACGCCCGGAATTCGACACCGGCGCATCGAGGTAGAATTTCAATTCCGGCGCTTCATATTCAACCAGTGTTCTACCAATCAGGTCGAGAGCAGTCTGTGTCTTGTCGATGATCCGGTACGTTCCTCGAAGCCCCGCAAGATCCCTGATGACATCATCCTTGCCAAGAATCAGCAGACTTCCGGATAGAGCTACTTCCAACGGGATGATCAGGTTGAATCCGTCGATATGCAGACACCCATCCCGTACACAGTCATAATCCAACCGCTTGTCTGCTCTGTGCATGTATTGGACAGAAGTGGCTGACGCTCTCTTCATGGCAATTCTTTGCCTGGCCGAAAGCCGATAACGGTTGCCGACGAAAGCCAGCGACGAATCTATCGGATAATCGTGGTCCAACAGCCACTGGAACTCACTTTGTACCTTCCGTAAGAACGCCATTGATGAAGGTGAAAAAAAGCGCTCATCCTCCGGCTGATAACCTCTTCTTGTTTTGGGGTGACACGATACCACCTCCTGACGGTCCCATTCTTCATGCAACAATCTAATCCCGTTTCACCCTACGCACGATAACGCTGATCCATCCCTCATCATCCCTATCTTCCCTCACGTCACTAGTCATCATCATTCCGACGATTTCCAGGTGTTCGATCTTCATCAGCATATCCCGCAGCCTATCCTGAGTAAAATTGGTGAACCACCTGCCATCTTTTTCATAATGCCCGTCACGCAGCTTGTATGACATGAAAACACGCCATCTTCCTTGAGATAGTCAAGATAATTGTCGATGATTTCCGGCAATTTTTCCTCTATCACATGTAAAAGGCTAGAACATGCCCATATGCCGTCAAAAGTAAGGTCCTTGCGAAAACAGTTCCGAGGAGTAAACTCGTCAAACCTGCATACAACGGCCCTCTTGCCGATAAACCGCTGGGCATGCCTGACCATCTCCACACTCCCGTCATGGGCGTAGACCTCATAGCCCTTCTCTTGGAAATACTTACTGTCCCGGCCTGAACCACACCCGATATCCAATATCGTTCCCTGCTCCGGTAAATACTCCAAAAACCAGTCATACAACTCACTCATATTGACATCCAATGTATCCCTAATATACTTTTTGGCATTCTTATCATAGTAACCAATACTCATATACACTCCTCTTATTGAAAACGATCAATGACCTACGCATAAATTATCTCATTTTTCAGAAGGAATGTAAACATATGGCTCAAGCCATATCCTACGTATGTGAAGCCCTGTATATGTATAGCTGGATTTGACATAGCTTTTAAGGCATGTTATTATATATCTTGATGTAAATACCAGATAGTATCATATTGTTATTTATATACGGATCAGTGAACGAATGTCATCATTGGTCTTCAGATGAAGTAACGGCATGAGTATTCGGCTTATGAGTTTGATTATGCAGGATTGCGGAATCAGATAAGTTCGTCACAAAGATGAAAATGTTAGTGAAAAATCAGAAAAGAACTGGGGCTTGGTTAGGACATAATGTCATGACCTATACTACGGCAGTGGTATAATTCGAACAGATGTGAAGATTAAGCGCTCTAACTCTTTATTAAAAAGAGTTAGAGCGCTTTTTGATTTGCTGCAAAACATAGGATTACGGTGACTGAAAGGTTGTTATCATCAGTCATCGAGCAGAAAAGCTTGGAGGATAATAGATGTATAACGAAACTCACTACCATTGGACAGACTGGAAATGGCAACTAAAACACAGGATTTCAACCATCGAGCAGGTTGAGAAGATATTGGACATTGAATTTGAAAAAGACAAAAAAGCGGCACTCACGGAAACCCTTCAAAAGTTTCCCCTCTCCATCACGCCTTATTACCTATCTCTGGTCGATGCCGCGAATTCTGAGAACGATCCGGTATTCAAACAGGCATTCCCCATATCCGCGAACTGGAAGTAAGCAGCGCGGACATTGCCGATCCGTTGAACGAAGACGGTGACAGTCCGATTAAAGGCATAACCCACCGTTATCCGGACAGGGTATTGTTTCACGTCAGCAATGTGTGTGCCATGTATTGCAGGCACTGCACAAGAAAGCGCAAGGTGGGGGACCAGGATTACAATCCGGTTCGGGAAGATTACGAGGCTGCGTTTCAATATATTGAGCAGCATCACGAAGTCCGGGATGTCTTGCTGTCAGGCGGCGATCCATTCCTCCTGGAAGACGATATGATTGATTATCTCCTGGACAGGCTTAACCGGATTGACCATGTTGAAGTCATTCGCATCGGAACCAGGACACCGGTCGTTCTCCCTTTCAGGATAACCCAAGGACTAGTGGATATTCTCAGTCAGTACAAAACCTTTGGATCAATACCCACTTCAACCACCCAAAAGAAATCACCGAAGAGGCCGTTGACGCCTTGGATCGTCTGTCTGAGGCAGGCATCCCACTTGGTAACCAATCTGTTCTACTGGCAGATGTCAACGATTGTCCCAGGATCATGAAAAAGTTGGTTCAGAAACTGACATCCCACAGGGTAAGACCCTATTACCTTTACCAATGTGATCTGTCTGAAGGTCTGGAACATTTTAGAACCAGCGTAGGAAAGGGAATCGAGATTATGGAAAGTCTTCGTGGCCACACAAGTGGATTCGCCGTTCCCACCTTTGTGATCGACGCCCCAGGAGGCGGAGGTAAGATTCCTGTCATGCCGAACTATCTGATCTCATGGTCAAGCAATAAAGCGATTTTGAGAAATTACGAGGGTGTCATCACAACCTATGAGGAGCCGCGTCATTATGAACATGTCAGTTGCGATTTGAAATGCGATACCTGTCATCTGGAACTGCAAATGGACAAGAAGGATAACCTCAAATCCATCGGCATCGAGAAATTGCTTGCAGACACCAATGATATTATCACCCTATGCCCAATGGAGGAGTAGACAATGGCCGTAATAGACAAGGCAACGCAAATTGGACGCAGCATCATCCATCACGGCAAGCTGAATGACCGAATCTATCTTATGGAGTATGATTCCCCCTCTCTCGAATACATGTTGCATAGTCTAAACCAGTTGGCCAGGCTGCATGATTACGGGAAGATTGTTGCAAAGGTGCGAGACGGTCTCAAAGATGGATTCATCACTGACGGGTACGAGGAGGAAGCTGTGATACCTGAATATTATAAGAATGGTGAAAATTGCTGTTTTATGTCTAAATACAATCATAAGCACCGTAAAATCGTTGGTCATCAATCACGTATCAAGGAAATTCTCAGTCAATTGAAGTCAAAGAACTTTCAGCAGCTGAAGGCTATGGATGACGGTTTTTATATTCGCACATTAGGCAAGAAAGATGCCGTCGAGATGGTCGGCATCTACAAAGAGGTATTTGAAACCTATCCTTTCCCTATTCATCAGGTCGAGTACCTCCAACAGACGATGGAAAACAATATTCTCTATTTTGGCGTCTTCCATCGCAGCCGTCTTGTCGGCATCAGTTCATGCGAAATGAATAAAGAGGAAAAGAATGTCGAGATGACCGATTTCGCAATCCTCAAAGCTTATCGGGGAAAAAAACTGGCCAGACATTTGCTGAAATCAATGGAAAAAGCGATGAAAAACATGGATATGCATGTTGCCTATACAATAGCACGAAGCATATCTTTTCCAATGAATGCCACCTTCTTAAGCGAAGGATACAACTATACCGGCACTTTATGGAACAACACTCAGATATCCGGAGACATTGAGTCGATGAATGTCTGGTATAAACTTCTTTAACCGAAAACAAATAAGGGGCTGTTGCATTAGCAAATGAAATTTGTAAATGCAACGCCCCTTATTTTAGTACTCATTCACAAAACTCTTATCCATCTTATGGATCAGTTCGTGGCTGTCATTATTCAATCCCACGATGGAAACCTTCATCTTGTTCCGCTCATATCTATCCTTGATCTTTTGAAGCCCTACAACCGCCGAATGATCCCAAACATGGGCATTCTTGAAATCAATGATGACCTCATCCGAGCACTCACTGTAGTCAAACTTCTCAATCAATCCTGCAATGGAGGCAAAATAAACTTGACCGTGGACACGGTACACTTTGCAATTCAGGCCGTCATGCTCAACCATATGCTCGTCCAACCGTATCTCCATGACCTTCCATGCAAAGAAAACAGCTGCGATGGCAATACCTGCGACTACGCCCCATGCCAGGTTATGGCTGACAATGACAATAGCCATGGTTGCCAGCATGCTCGCCCAGCAGGATGTCGGCATCTTCGGTATCTCCAGGATGGAATGCCACTCAAACGTACTGATGGCTACCATAATCATGACGCCTACAAGAGCAGCCATCGGTATGATCTTCACCACATCTCCCAGCACCATGATCAGGAAGATCAGGAATACACCTGCAAATAAAGTCGACAGTCTCGTTCTACCTCCGGACTTCACGTTAATCACCGATTGCCCGATCATCGCACAGCCGGCCATTCCTCCGAAGAAGCCGGCAACGATATTGGCAATCCCCTGACCTCTCACTTCCTGGTTCATATCACCTTTCGTCTCCGTCATCTCATCGACAATCGTCGCCGTAAGCAAAGACTCCAGCAAACCGACAGCAGAAAGCGTCAGAGTGTATGGGAAGATGATCTTCAAAGTCTCCAAAGTCACAGGCACCTGTGGAAGATGGAACATCGGCAGAGTCCTCGTAATGGTTCCCATATCACCGACCGTGCTCACCTTCGCTCCGGTAAACACTGAAAGGACGGTGATGACGATAATCGCCACGAGCGGGGACGGAACCGCTTTTGTCAACCTAGGCAACAGGTAGATGATCGCCAGCGTACCTGCCACCATCGCCAACGTGATCCAGTTCTGTCCGACAAAATGCGGCAACTGAGCCATGAAGATCAATACCGCCAGGGAATTGACGAATCCCAGGACTACCGAATGCGGTACAAAATGCACCAGCTGTCCGACTTTCAGCTTACCGAGTACGAACTGAACCACACCTGTCAGAATCGTTGCGGCGAACATGTACTCGATGCCATGGTCCCTGACCAGTGAAACCATAACCAGTGCCATCGCACCCGTTGCAGCCGAAACCATACTCGGCCTTCCGCCGAAAAACGCAATGGTTATTGCAATACAAAAGGATGCATACAATCCGACCATCGGATCAACTCCGCAAATGATTGCAAAAGAGATCGCTTCCGGAATCAATGCCAGCGCTACTGTTGTCCCAGACAACAGGTCGCCCTTCACATTGCCAAACCAATTTTCTTTGATACTTGTACTAATCAATATTATTCTCCTTCTAATCCATATCTCAACATCTCGCAAAATGTCACAAAAATATAATTTTACTATGAATCAGAAGAATACACAAGTATTTTTTTGAAGTTTCAGTTTATTATGTTATACCACACCTAGTCAGTAGTCAGGGTCAGGAAGGTCCTAGGACCTTCCTGACCCTACCCAGCTATTTAACAATCTCATATGGCCAAGCGATAATCCCTCCGAAATCGTAGACATTAGTGTATCCTTCTTCAATCAGAATCTCGGATGCCGTCATACTTCGGTTGCCGCTTCTGCAATAGACCAGCAACACCTGTTCCTTATCCGGCAAGAGCTCAAGTTTACCTGCCTCAATATCCGCCAAAGGAACCAGCAACGCTCCCTCAATGTGGCCTTCATTGTATTCCTTCTCCGTCCTGACATCCACTATCAGGTTCCCCTCGACCATCATCTCCTTCGCTTCATCTGCTGTAATCCTTTGATATACACCTCCCATTTCATCTCCTACTTCATTTTCCGTCGTACATGCGCACAGTATAAGTGCTGCAACTATAACAAAAACAGCACACATTCTCACATTCATCACTGCTCCTTCCAAATCAATCATAGTCCTGCAAAACCCGCAACCAGAAAGTAAAAGAAAAGGTCCTAGGACTTTAATCCGTAGGACCTTCCTGACCCGTCCTAGATAAAAAACGATAGACGGCATACTCGCCTTTGAACCGGTACCCGAGTTTTTTAGCCAATGCAGCTGATTTCTTGTTGGCCGCGTCCCAGCTGGGAAAAAGACTGCGCTCAAGGCATTCCAGTATCAGCTTGGATGCGCAGACTTTTGCCAGACCTTTCCTTCTGTAGTCTTTGCGGGTAACGATTTCAACTTCGATACCACCGTCGTAGTAGCTATGTTACTTTCGAAGAGCTGTGCAATACAGCTTCGATTGTCTTTGCCGACAACAACCATGACTACTTACCGATACTCTTCAGTTCTTCCGGTATGGTACCGGTGAACTGCAACCCGTCAGCCGTGATCTTGAACGTCTGGATTGAAAAGCCTTCCGTATCTCTGACGGTGTTGTTGATCTTGTTGACGATATCTCCTTTATACTCATCGATTGTACCTTTGGGCAGCGGTGCTCCGTTGACCTGCAAATTGACAACCTCCACTGAAAAGCCCGATGCTTCACTGTATACGACATCAAATTCCGCACTGATCACCGCATCCACAGCAGCACTGATGACAAAATCCAAGGTCTCAAGCTGAGGAAGATACTCGTAAATCCCCGTTATGCCTTCTGACACGTTGGCAAATACCTCCATCCTGTTATCACCTGTAAAACGTACATTCAGATTGGTGAACATTCCCTGACCTTCATAGGATTCGACAACGGTCGACTCCGCCTGCACAACCGGCATCAGCAGCAGGTTTCGGACAATTATCAGTTCCAGATCACCAAGCAGCTTATCTTTGCCGCCAAATGCAAGTGAACCATCCACGCTCTGCAGCCCTCCTGTAATCTCCTCACTGGTGAAGACCGCATCCACATCCAGTTCGCCGGATCTAACAACATTTCCTTTCATAAGGTCGCTGAGACTGAAGTCATATGCGCCCTCCTCAATACCTGTTTTGTCATAGAACGCTTCCACATCTTTCTGTTCATATACAACAGCTTCGGGAATATTGGATCTGAAATAGAAATAAGCTACTGTCAATACTACTGCAACTATTAGTACGAAGGATAAGAAGACCGTCAGACATCCTCTAAGGCACCCCTTTTCTGCTTAACATCATTGGCTCCGTTATTTTCCATATTCACTTACCTCCTTTATAATTCTAATTATACCACTTTATGACCATTTTTCGTAATAATCTATACAAATCCGCGATTTTTGTAAGACATTCTTTCCTTGCCATCACCTCCGGCCAAGGATATAATCTTACCATACCCATAACAGTGCCAGTGCCCAGTAAAAGAGGATGAACCTATGAAAATACTTGTCGACGCGGATGCATGCCCCGTCAAGAACGAAATCGTAAAGACCGCTCGCAAACTCCAGATTGAAGTGATCTTTTTCATCGATGTGAACCATCAGCTGAAGGATGACTATGCAACCGTCATCACTGTCGACCAGGGCATGGACTCCGTAGATCTGAAACTCATCAATCACATGGAACCTGGCGACCTTGTCATTTCCCAGGACTATGGCGTGGCAAGTCTTGCCCTCGGAAAAGGAGGTCACGTTCTCCACCCCAGCGGCCGGGAACTGAACGGAACCAATATCGACCAACTGATGTTCGAGCGTCACATGTCAAGAAAGATGAGAAAACAAGGTGTCCGAGGACCTCGCCACAAGAAACGGACGAAGGATGACAACATCATTTTCGAACACGCTCTCAGAGCAAAACTCATGACAATTCTTGACTAGAATCTTTCAATTTGTCATCATTTCTCGAATCAATGTCAACAAATGCTACTTTTATCAAAATCTACTGATTGAAGAAATCCACGTATGATGAGATAGTTAATACAAGAAAACATCCCATGCGGAGAAGATCAAGGAGATTACAATGATAAAAGAAGCAAACCAGAGATTCCCAATCAAAGTCATACAATTCGGTGAAGGCAATTTCCTGAGAGCGTTCGTTGACTGGATGATCCAGAAGATGAATGACCAAGGTGTTTTTAACGGTCAGGTTGCTGTCGTTCAGCCATTAGCTGCCGGCCTCACCGATATGCTGGAAGCACAAAACTGCAACTACACCCATTTCCTGAAAGGCATGAAAGACGGAAAGCCTCATGAGGAGCACTACATCAACCAGAGTATCCAAATGACCGTCAATCCCTACGAGGATTTTGATGCATTCCTGAATCTTGCAGCCATTGAAACTGCGAACATCATCATCTCCAATACCACTGAAGCAGGCATAGAATTCAAGGAAAGCGATACTTTGGATGCAAAAGCCGATGTTTCCTACCCCGGTAAATTGACCCGGCTGCTTCTGAAGCGTTTCGAATTGACTGGCGGCGATATGGAAAAAGGGTTCATTCTGATGCCATGCGAATTGATCGATAAGAATGCGGACAAGCTCAAAGAAGCCGTGCTCCGCTACATCAACCACTGGGATCTCTCCGAAGAGTTCAAAACTGGGTTGAAAACGCCAACACCTTCTGCAACACCCTGGTCGACAGGATTGTTCCCGGTTTTCCAAGAGACACCATCGACGAAATCTGTGAGCAGCTCGGCTACAAGGATAACTTCGTGGTTGAAAGCGAGCTTTTCAACCTTTGGGTGGTCGAAGGCGACGATAAGGTACGCAGTGCTTTCCCGGCCATGGATGCGGGCTGCAACCTGCTCGTTGTCGATGACGTCACGCCGTTCAAGATGCGGAAAGTACGCATTCTCAACGGCGCCCATACCTCACTGGTTCCTGTCGCCTACCTTTACGGAAGGGAGACTGTCCGAGAATCCGTAGAAGATCCGGCGCTCGAGCGTTTCCTCGACAGAACCCTGTTCAACGAGATCATCCCGACCCTTACCCTGTCGAACGAAGAACTCGAAACCTTCGCAGGCGAAGTCATCGAAAGATTCAAGAATCCCTTCATCAAGCATTACCTGATCAGCATCTCGCTGAACAGCATGTCCAAGTACAGGACCAGGGTGCTTCCGTCATTGACAGGATACCTTGAAAAGAGTGAAGAACTGCCAAACGGACTGACAGCAGCCCTCGCAGCCATGATCGTATTCTATCGCGGCAGCTACAACGGTAAGGATATCCCGGTCAATGACAATCCTGACATTCTTGATCTCTACAAAAAGTCTGGGATACTTATGACGGCACCTCATCTGGTCTTAAGCATCTGGTTGAAGAAGTGCTCGCCTATGAGCCAAACTGGCAGGGCAATCTGAACCACATCCCCGGCCTGACTGATAAAGTCACCGCATATACCGAAATCATCCTGAACCAAGGCATGCCTGCCCTTCTTGAAGCTATAGACGAGGTGATCTGATGAACAGGGAACTGCATATCCACCCAAAAGATAATGTGATTATTGCCTTATCTGACTTTGAAGGTCGGATCAGAGGCCACAAATATGCGTTATGCGACATTCAAAAAAATGAAAATATCATCAAATACGGTGAAGCCATCGGATCTGCAAGTCAGGATATTCTAAAAGGTGAGCATGTGCATACCCAAAATGTCGTAACAAATCTTGGTGAGATACTTGAATATGCTTATGAACCAGCAAACCTTGACCTTACCTCTGACATCGGAGAATCCGAAACCCAATCCGCCCACAGCTCCAAGCGGCATACCGCCGATACAACACCTAGCTTAACACCAACCGGCAGCCAGACCCCCACCGTCAAGGTCTATGAGCGTTCAAACGGGGAAGTGGGCATCCGCAACGAACTCTGGGTCATACCCACTGTCGGATGCGTCAACGGTGTGGCCCAATCCATCATCCAACGCTTCAAGGAAAATATGATGGAGTCTGGCATCAACCTGAAAACTCTGTCTTATTTCGATGGCGTATACACTTTCACCCACCCCTATGGCTGCTCACAGATGGGCGATGACCATACGAACACCCGCTTGAGCCTTCAAAACATCACGAGTCACCCGAATGCCGGCGGTGTCCTGGTTCTCGGTCTTGGTTGCGAAAACAACCAGGTATCAACCTTCATGGAAACCCTGGGTGACTATGACCAGAGCCGCATACGTACACTCATTTCCCAGGATTCCGAGGATGAGATTGAAGAAGGCTGCAAACTCCTTGCAGAACTCATGGAGAACATGAGCAGAGACAAGCGAGAGGCAAAACCGATCAGTGCCTTGAACATCGGCCTCGAATGCGGCGGTTCCGACGGCATGAGCGGCGTCACCGCCAATCCACTGGTCGGGCGTTTCTCCGACTATCTGATCGGCCATGGCGGTTCGACCGTCCTTACGGAAGTGCCTGAAATGTTCGGTGCAGAAAGGCAACTGATGAATCGCTGCATCGACGAATCTGTTTTCAATAAGACCGTGGATATGGTGAACGGCTTCAAGAACTACTACAAGGCCCATAATCAGGTCATCTATGACAATCCGTCACCCGGAAACAAGAACGGTGGCATCACCACTCTGGAAGACAAGTCCCTGGGATGCACGACCAAATCCGGCCAGAGTCCGGTCATGGATGTACTCAAATCCACCGAGCGTCTGAAGGTCAAAGGCCTCAACCTGATCAGCGCACCCGGCAACGATGCCATAGCTACGACCACCCTCGGCATGTGCGGCTGCCATATGGTCCTGTTCACAACCGGACGCGGCACCCCCTTCGGCGGTTTCATCCCTACATTGAAAATCGCCACCAACCGCGACCTTGCCATCCGCAAGAAAAACTGGATCGATTTCGATGCCGGAAGACTTGTCCATGACATTTCCATGGATGAACTCCTTGAAGAGCTCATTGAACTCATTATCCAGGTGGCAGAAGGCAGATACACCTGCCAGGAAAAAAACAACTACCGGGAAATCGCCATCTTCAAGTCTGGCGTCACCCTGTAAGACATCCCAGATGTCAGCCAAACAGTTGAGAAATGCACAAAAAAAGAACCGGACATGTCTGTGGAAATCATATCCACAGACTCATCCGGTTTTTTTCTGCTTATCCTCATTTTTAGAACAATGCTTCAAAATATAAGGATTCAGGGTCAATCGCCCTCTTGTTCAGTTCTTTTTCTGCAATGATCCGTTTGCCACGAACCAAACCTTCATCGATCTCAGTCGCGTCCTCGACCTGGAACAAACCAACACAATGCGATTTCAGCTCATCATCCGATAGGCGAATCAGCTTCTTGTGATATCCTTTGTTCCTGAGCTTCGATATATGTCTTTCAGCAGAATTTTCTACAATTCCATTGCGTCTACTTGAATTGGCAAGTGTCAACATCACTCCAATGGCGATACCAGCTGGAGGTAATACAAAAACAATAAGCATAAGCACTGTCTTTATCATGTCACTCTCCTCTTTCGAGCAATTAGAATCCCTCTGTAAGATTTTACTACTAGAATCCAAAATTTGCAACAAGAATTTTTTGCTGTGAGATGCATATGCATTCACATTCTGTTCATGGGGTCAGACCCCATGGTATAATATAATTATAATCCATAAGGAGGTGCCTTCATGCCAGAAATCAATCAGATACCAACCATTGATCCTACGAACAGCGAAACCGGATGTTGTCCAGTTTTCATCCCAGAACCTTGGGATAACAAAACATTCATTCTGGATGACATGTTATTTGCAAAAGCCTCCACCAAAAGCATCCTGCATATGCCCTTGAACCTCGGGAAGGTGTTCACAAAGGCCCAGTCCCTCATCGATGCAGCGGAGGCTAACCTCGACAGCGGATACCTTATCCTCTCCCAGGATGTATCAAATTGGAAGGCCGACCATTATTTCAGAGTCAGCAAGGATGTAGACGGACTAGAGATGACACATCTTTCAGGGACTTTTCTTACTAAAGTTTTTGATGCAGAATACAAGGAATTCCCAAGGCTGATACAACAGTTGAAAGATCATATTGAAAACGAAGGCCATGAAATGAAAGACTTCTTTGTATTCTATACCACTTGCCCAAAATGCGCCAAACATTACGGCCACAATTACATGGTCTTTTTCGGAAGGATTGCATAAAAAGATGCCAGATTGGTCGATGACCAGTCTGGCACTTTTTGTTCATAATTTGTTCATGGGGTCTGACCCCATGGAGCATCACAACGGCAACTCCCAAAGACAGGACCAGCAAGGTCCAGTTCCATATACCCTGTATTCGAAGGAATCCAGAGGTTTTTTGGCATCTTCGGAAGTGCCAGCCATGCGATGACGACAAAGGATACCATCAGCACTATATAAAAACTACTTCCCTCAAAAAGTTTTTCTGTGCCGCTTAAAGAAGCGACTGTAACCATCAACACAGGAGTACAGATAGCATCGGATTTGCGTCATCGCATAATCTCCGCCGGCATATGACCGTAACGGTACGTAAAAAACTGCAAGAACCAACAGAGGAGTGAGTGAATCTGTCAGCCATCCGACTGCCAATAGCGTCAGCATGTTGAAGTTGATGATATTCCCTTGCTTGAGACTATAGACATAGACATCCCTGTCTGAGACGTCAATGATCTTTTGCTCAATAAATCTCTCTACCCATCGATTTACAATAGCATCAATTAAAATTTACGAAATTCCATTGCCTTCTTTGGTATCTTTGGCTGATGGACGAGGAACAAGCAATTTGAGTTGACATTCATCACCGTTATCACAAGGGCAAATGCTGCAACCAATTTGTTGATATTCCTATAAGCAAATTTCATTTCTTCTTCCTCCTTCGTGAAATATTAACTTCATGAGTATTATAAACGATATTTACCCCTTGAACGCACAAAATGTAGAATTCAACCGTTTTGATGTTGAATTCTACATTTTTATGGTTTACGAGCCTCAAATGAAATCCGACTTTACCGCTTTCTGAGCGAATCGCTCGCTTTCTAAGCGAATCGCCCGTTTTGCAAGCGAGCGGCTGCTTATGCAACCCAATTTCAGTGTTCAGATCAACTAGACATACATGAAAGCTTCAACGGAAAAAACATTTTCCTCGTGTTCGATCTTCATTTCGCCCTCATACTTCTCAATGGTTCTGCTTAGAATCCCAAGCCCCATGCCATGATTCGCCTTATCCTTCTTGATGGTTTGCAGAGTATCATCCTTATAGATCAGGTTCCCGTCGAAACTGTTCTTCACCATCACATAGAACATGCCTTTGTCGTATTTCAGCTTGATGACGATCTTTCTGTCATCAGGTATGGTCAAAGTCGCCTGATATGCGTTGCTGAGAAGATTGCTGAGGATGATGGTCATGTCGAAGTCCGTCACATTCAGTTTTGGCGGGATCAGTTCTGCATCCATCTCAACCTGCACACTGTTCGCAAGCGCCTTATCCAATTCAAAATTGATGACACTGTCAATAATCAGGTTCCCTGTATTGGCAATCAGGCTCTCGTTGTCCAGCTGACCGATCATTTCAGATATATACGCCTTTGCATCTGTCGCCTTGGATGATTCCAGAAGCGACTGAAGAGCGGCCATATGCCTTTCACATCATGCCTGAAACTCTTGACCTTTTTATTGGAGTCATTCATCACCTCAAACTGCCGGATATAGCTTCGGTTCAGCTGCCTCGCTGCAGCCTCCTTGACCCTGGTCTCATAATAGCTGACCATGGCGTCATATAGGAAGAACATCACGAAATTCATAACCAGTACCAGCGCCGTCCTCACAGCAATCTGGACAGTCGAAAGCTCATCGGACCCGATGATTCCGATGAGGATATACAGTGAACTCGCCGGCATGAACAACAACGCCAACCAGTAACTGGTCGGAATATGACTGCCTCGTCTCGCCTTTACAAAGTTTCTGATGATGAGGACAACCGTATAGTTGAGAACATGGATTGAAACGACTCCCCAAATCATCGTGTAATCATACTTCTCAGTTATCGGAAGACGGACGAAGTTTGTCACGATTACCACAAACGTTTCAACAAAAACCAGGATCACATATACATAAAGCGTCGTGATAAGCGCCTTCTTGAGTTTGAATTCCCTGGAAAACGCCAACAGGAATATACCTATCAGACTGCACATCATGATGATGATCGGTATCCCAACAAATAGGTACATACTCACATTTACCAAATAGAATAAGCCAAACAGTACCAAATCCCGTCTAGCTGACTTCACTTCCTCGCCATAGAACACATGTATGAACAGGTATATGGCATAAATCCCAAGAATATTGCTCAATGAATATACTATTTCATAACTTCCTATCATCCGTTCCTCCATTCATAATCACATTCGTCAGTTTATCTCTGATTTCCTTCCTTTTCGACTGGCTGATAGGAATCTCATCACCCGACACCATAATCACCTGCCCGGCTCAAACCTGTCCACATTGTCATAGTTGATGACATAAGACTGATGCGTCTGCCAGAACCGGCCGCTTACAAGCTGTTTCATGATAAGCGAAAGCTTTCCATAAAAGGTCACAACGCCCTGGGTCGTCATCATATTGATCTTACGGTTCTCACTCTCAAAAACAGGATATCCCGCTGGTCAATCCGATATGTCTCATTTCCCATTTTATAGGAAAACGTATGATTTCCACTCTTGATCAGCCTGAAAAGATTGCTCATGACTTGTTCTATCTTTTGTGCTTGAAGGGGTTTTATCAAAAATGGAACGGACGGATTTCAAATAAATCCATGGCGTAATCCCTCTCCCATGATATATAGATGATTTTCGTCGAATCATCCTTGAATTCGTTGCGCAGGACCTTGCCGAAGTCGATGCCCGTCAGCCCTTCCATCTCAATATCAAGGAAGATGGCATCAAACCGGTTTCCATGCCCTACATATTCTTTCAGTTTTGAGGCCGAATAGAACACATCGATCTCTACCTGCCTGCCCTTACGTTCTGCAATCTCCATGATCACAGCTTCAAGCCGGCTGCATATATCCATTTCATCATCGCAAACAGCAATTCTCAACATACAATCACCTACCTAGAAAAATAATAATCCCAAAGTTCCACCGATGGCCACAAAGACGACCGGGTGAAACTTCACCTTGAAACATGACAAGGAAAAAAATAAAAACAACACAATATTTCTGACATCCGCCAGATCAGATATGTCACCTGATGCCCGATAAGCTCCCACATCGACGACCGCCACTCGGGCGATGAAAAACGCTGCGGTTAGGATTACCCCGACTACGACAGGTCTGATGTGCACAAGCGCCGATTTGACCCATCTGTTCTCATTGAAATGCAGTAGAAATCTGGAGACAATGCTGATAATGAGAAAAGACGGCAGCACCATACCCAGAGTCACTACGACAGAGCCGAGCAATCCGTACTGCACCGAGCCCACATATGTCGCCAGATTGATACCGATGGGTCCCGGCGTGGACTGACTGACAGCAATCATATCGATGAAGGCCTCTTCACCGATCCAACCGTACCTGACAGCGTATTCCTGCATGATAGGGATGGCCACAAGCCCGCCTCCGATGGTGAACATGCCTACTCTGAAGAACGCCAGGAACATATTAAGCAGCTCCATGTTCCGACACCTCCTTGATACTCTGGAGGACAATTCCAACCAAAGCGGCTATGGCAATCACATAATCGGTGTCAACAATCCGGTTCCAACCAGAACTGCTCCCGCCGCAAACAGGAAGACATCCTTTACCGACTTGACGATCTTCTTCGCCATTCTGATCACCGCATGCAATATCAGAGCTACAACGACGATACGTATGCCGATAAAAGCCTTCTCCACATAGGGATTGTCCTCAAAGACTTCCAGGATATTGGCAATCACGGTAATCACAAGCCAGCAGGGTGTTATCACCCCGATGGTCGCAGCAACGGCACCTTTGATACCTCTGTACTTCATCCCGATGAAAGTCGCCGTATTGACGGCGATGATCCCTGGTGTGGACTGGCTGACAGCAAAATAATCCAGCAGTTCCTCCTCCGTTGCCCAGTGGTGTTTTTCCACGACCTCTTTGATCAACATAGGCAACATGGCATATCCACCCCCAAAGGTGAACATGCCAATTCTGAAAAATGCCAGATAAAAACCGATCAAAGACGTTTTTATCTCTGCCATATACTATTCGCTTGCCTGCTCTTCCATATGCTGATGATAGATGTACTTGGTTGCGTTCTCCATCACCAGACGGCTGATGAATGCATCCAGTTCGACGGATCCTTCATCACCTTTTTCCCTGCTTCGGATAGCAACCGTACCGTTTTCTTCCTCTTCTTGTCCGACAATCGCCATATACGGCAGACGCTCAAGTCTCGCTTCGCGGATCTTATATCCGATTTCTCGGCTCTTGAATCCACATCCACACGGATGCCTACAGCTCTCAGTTTCGCTGCCACCTCATCCGCATAAGCCTGATGCTTGTCGGAGATAGGAAGCAGTTTCACCTGAGTCGGTGCCAGCCACAGCGGGAATGCGCCCGCATACTTCTCGATCAGCATGGCAAGTGTTCTCTCATAGCAGCCGATGGAGCTTCTGTGAATGATATAAGGACGCTTCTTGATGTTGTCCTTGTCCACATAACTCATGTCAAAACGCTCAGCAAGGGCGAAGTCGATCTGTACTGTAAAGAGGGTGTCTTCCTTCCCGTGTACGTTCTTGAACTGTACGTCAAGCTTTGGACCGTAGAACGCTGCCTCGCCGTCAGCCTCCTGATAATCGAGTCCGATAGTGTCAAGGATGTCTCTCATGATATTCTGAGAGTTCTCCCATGCCTCAGGATTGTCGATGTATTTTTCAGTCTTGGCCGGATCCCACTTGGAGAATCTGTACCAAACGTCGTCATAGATACCAATGGCCTTCATCATATCCTGGATGAGGACGATGACATCTGTGAATTCTTTTTCCAGTTGCTCCGGTGTACACATGATATGTGCATCCGCCAAAGTGAACTGGCGCACACGGATCAGACCGTGCATTTCACCTGATGATTCGTTTCTGAACAGCGGTGAAGTCTCTGAATATCTGACCGGCAAATCCCTGTAGGACTTCTGGCGGGCCTTGTAGATCAGATACTGGAACGGACAGGTCATCGGACGCAGGGCATATACTTCATCGTCCTTCTCTTCGTCACCAAGCACAAACATACCATCCTTATAGTGGTCCCAGTGTCCTGAAATCTTATAAAGGTCGTTCTTGGCCATGACCGGAGTCTTGGTAAATTCATAACCTCTTGATTCTTCAGTATCCTCGACATATCTTTGGAGAATCTGGATGACTTTCGAACCCTTTGGCATGATCAGTGGCAGCCCCTGTCCCACGATTTCAGAAGTGGTGAACAGGTCAAGCTCACGTCCGAGCTTGTTGTGGTCTCTTTTCTTCGCTTCCTCAAGCTGCTTCAAATGCGCCTTCAGGTCCGCTTTGCGGTCAAACGATGTACCGTATACCCTCGACAGCATCTTGTTCTTCTCATCACCCTTCCAATAAGCACCGGCTGTCGACAATAGCTTGAAAGCCTGAATCGGTTTGGTGGTCATCAGATGCGGTCCTGCACAGAGATCCAAGAAGTCTTCCTGCTGATAGAAACTGATGACAGCATCTTCCGGAAGCTCCCTGATCAATTCGACCTTGTAATCCTCGCCTTTCTCCTCCATCAGCTTGATGGCTTCCTCGCGAGGCAGTTCGAATCTCTCAATCGGATACTTTGCCTTGATGATCTTCTTCATCTCAGCTTCGATGGCTTTCAGGTCATCGTCCTTCAACGCCACTTCCATATCGAAATCATAGTAGAATCCATTATCGATTGCCGGACCGATAGCCAGCTTCGCCTCAGGGTACAGTCTTTTCACCGCCTGTGCAAGCACATGTGAAGCGGTATGCCTGAAGGCATGCTTACCGGCGTCATCTCTAAAGGTAAGGATGCTGAGTTCGCAATCCTCTTCAACTACCGTCCTAAGGTCAACGACCTTACCGTTGACTTCACCTGCACATGCCGCACGCGCAAGCCCTTCACTGATATCCGCAGCGATATCAATGATACTCATGCTCTGTCCGTATTCCTTGACCGAACCGTCTTTTAAAGTAATCTTCATTCTAAAACCTTCCTTCTATCGTTCATCTTGCATTGCTTTCAAAAAAATCGCATCGCAATTTCATGTAAAATAAAAAACGCCGCCTTGCATATGCAAGGGGCGAGTATATCCCGCGGTTCCACCCTAATTGAATCAACCACTCATTAACTATAACGCGTTACCGGACCGGATTAGGGTCACTCAGAGGTAGTCTTCACTCATTTCCTGATGAGGAATCTCTCAACATATGATTCCCTCTCTGTCATCTTCCATAAGCTACTCATCTCTTCACCGTGTTCTTATATCATTTCTAATTATAACAAACCTTTGCCGTTTGTCAATCTTTTTCGTGCCCTTCTGACTGAAAGATTGAATACCAATGACTGTTGACATCCGCTTCTGTCAAGGTAGATCGGTCTCAAGGACATCATTGTACAGCCGGAGAATTTGTTTCGCATAATAACCGGTCGTATTGCCTACCAAGTGTCGCCCATCGCCTCCACCGTGTCTCCCCTGCCTAAAAGCCAGGAAAATGTCTCGGGTCCTTGGTATCTTCCTTCGGATATCCTGTCAATCCGGCATAAAGCGCCGTATGGTCCGTATGGCATCAATGCCGTCATGCCACGAATCAAACATCATATGAGCATTCGGGTCGTATGCGCTGCCGCCTGCCGTTGTCTTGAGACCACAAGGGTTGTGGTAAGAGGCGTCGATTCCCGCCTGGCTTTCAACCCTGTAGAGCCATCCGGTCTCAATCACCATCTGAACATACTGTATGACAGGATTCAAGCCCTTCTCCTCACAGATTTCATAATAGATGTCGATCAGCTCAAGCCCTTCCATGGACATGCCCTTGCCTTTGGCCCACTTCCACACCTGCTCTCTTGGAGCGGTCGGCGGTCCCAACAGTGAAGTCTCACCGTTTGCCGTGATTGCAGATGCAGGATCCGCTATGACATCACCTTCTGTATCATCCTCACTAACTGTATCTTCATCCTTATGATTCGTATCCTTCGAATCCGATTCGTCCTGGTTCGATTCATCCGGATCCGCTTCACCCGAGTCTGCATACTCCGGATCTGATTCAGGCACTTCGGTATCAGTCATATCTTCCGGATCGATTTCCGGAGCTATCGTATCCTCCGCATTCCCGTTGCCCTCGATCATTTCCATGATATAATCATCATCGATGAGATTGATGGATCTGGCAACCAACGTCCTGATATGGCCATCTTCCACGAGTTTCACACCCAGGGTTCTGCTATGCATGTCCTCTTCAGGTTTGACAGCCGTCTGCAGTGCATTATATGAAATCTTGGCGACATGGTCCCTCAGAAAAACACCGTTGTCGATTTCTGTTGCAAGCGTTTCATCGATCAGACCGATTTGGAAAGCGAATGCATCCGCGTTCTTCCATGCGAAATCGCCTTTCTGGTCATCATATCCCAGAGACCTCAGAACAAATGTCAAAAAAGAATTGGGCTCGATGGTCCGATAGGAACCGAATTCAGTGGCGCTGATGCCTTTGGTCAATCCGTTCTCATAGGCATAATTGACATACCCCCACGCCCAAACCGGCACGTCATAGAACACAGGCTTGGCTTCCGTCATCTTGAGCGCTTCCTCTTCTCTGCCGAGCAATCGGATCAGTATAACAAGCGCCTCTGTTCGTGTCGGTTCCCTTTCCAGTTCAAAACTGTTGCCCGTTCCGACAAAAACTCCGATCTTTGACAGCTTCTCAGCATAGGAGGTGTACTTGAGACTCACATCCTCAATGGTTTCCGCATATGCCCCCGTCGCTGCAAGGGTGTTTGCCATCATCATCACCGCAATTGCCAAACTCAAAAGTACCCGCTTTTTTTCATCATATACTCTCCATCATTCTTTGCATCATGCCCCATATTCAGTAGCTTCCAGTAATACTATACCATAGTAATTTGAATAAATTATAACACAAGTGTGAATAGTGGAACAAGGATTTAGTCGGGATTGTAGCTTCTGATGAGGATTTAGATTGGATTTTTGTAACTGGTCAGGGTCAAATGCGGCTAGTGAAACTCAGCCGGAATTTCGGTGTCGAGTTGCAACAATTCATGTCGAGGTGTACATCAGAAGCTTCAATTCCTCCTTCAACCGGTAAAAGCGTGGGCTGGGCAGTGGCTTCGGAAGTCGACACCTGGAAGTGAAGGTGATGGCGACAGGTGGTGGGGTCTTCAGGTGTTGATGGCGGGATTTTGGATTGCGTTTTAGTCGGACTTGATGGGAATTGGGCAGTTCTCCGTTCAGTTCTGTGATTTTCCGGCAGGAAAATCTTCATTGGTAAATCAAAATCCTGCACGCAGCTCGGCGACATTGAAAAGTGCCCCTTATGATGGCCAATAATACTGTCTACTGACCACCATAAGGGGCACTTTTCATATCCCTTTTCAATATATATGAAGCAAGGTTTTTTGATTTAGGAGAACTGTTCAATTCCCATTTAGTCCGACTTGGACGCACAGCCTCAGCCCGACATCAATGCCTGAAGACCCAAGCACCGTCCCATCAATTGAAACTTAAAGCGCCTCGACTTCCTCCATCACCTCATCGATGATCTCCTGGACCGTCTGTATCCTGTCGATTTCATAGACTCTGCTGCCTACGAACAAGAGGCTCTCATCGAGGTTACCTTCTACGGCATTCACTAATGCTTCTGTGATGCAGAAAGGTGTTGTTTTCGGATCGCATTTGCTGACGCACCTCGTACATCGCTTCACGGGAACCCTTTTGCCGCTGTTGACGATATCCAGCATCGGATTCTTCAATGCGCGTCCCGGTAAGCCAACCGGACTCTGCATGATAACTACATCTTCTTTGGTGGCATTGATGTATGCCTGCTTGAATGCATCACATGCATCGCATTCAGGTGTTGCTACAAAACGTGTCGCCATCTGAACGCCGTTTGCACCAGCCTCGACTGCCTTGACAATATCTTCACCATGGAAGATGCCACCGGCAGCGATCAATGGTATGTCAAGCTCCTGCTCCTTAAGATAGTCACGTAGCTCACTGACAATGGTGTATAAATCCTGAGCTGTTCCATCAAGCAGCTCTTCTCGTTTGAAGCCAAGGTGTCCGCCCGCCTCAGGTCCTTCAATGACGATGGCATCCGGCTCCTTGGAAAACTTCTTCTTCCACTGGCGCATGATCAGCTGTGCCGCACGAAGGGATGATACGATCGGAACGATCTTGGTGTTGCTGCCTTTGACAAGGTCCGGCAACTGTATAGGAAGTCCTGCACCTGAAATGATCAGATCCACCTTCTCATCAACTGCCACCTTCACAAGCTCAGCATAACTTTGCATGGCAACCATGATATTAACACCGATGATTCCCTTTGTATTCTCTTTCGCTTTTCTTATCTCATTACGAAACGCCCGTAGATTTGCCTTCAACGGTATTGCTGGCAAAGTCAGCTTCACGGTACCCCAACTGTGCTCCTGAGATGATGCCGATTCCACCGGCTGATGCTACTGCGGATGCGAGTCTCCAGCCTGAAACACCTACTCCCATACCGCCTTGAATGATTGGTACCCTGGGCGACAAATCCTTTATATTCAATGACTTCAGTTCCATAAACACTCCTTAAAATTTACTTTGATTATCAAACTATTGTTATATTATCACACTATCCAAGAATACGCAACATTTTTCTCTTACTGTTTAATGAGGTCATCGCGTATGCCTAATATAGTATTTGATACTACTTGTTATTTATTTAATCACAGAATCCGTTCTTTTGCAATAGAAATCTTGATTTTTTACTGAATATTACACTCGTCTACCCTTTTACACTAATCCACTAAAATTTCAATATGTTAATATGTTACAATTTAAGTAATTTTTTTTGTTGTTTTTTTTGTTGTTCTTCATTATAATGTACGTACAGAGAAGATAAATACAATATTTTGGAGGAATATTTTGGACGAGAAGAAAAGTAGAACCAATTTTCGCAAGCAGATGCTTCGCGGCAAGGTCAGCCTCTTTGCAAGTTATGCAGAGATATATGTGTCTGCACTGGTACTGATAGGAATTCTTCTGCTGAGCATCGACATCTTCAGCGACATTATCTTTATCGGAAACGACATCCTACATGGAGCGGCCCATCTATCCATCAATGAATTCCTGGCCACAGCTTTTGAACTGATCATCGGTATCGAGTTCGTCAAGATGCTTGCCAAGCATACACCTTCAAGTGCTGTGGAAGTGCTTCTGTATGCTATCGCACGTCAGCTGATCAGCAGCCATGGTTCCATGGTGGACGCGCTCATCGGTGTGGTTGCCATCGGTATCCTGTTCGGCATCAGGAAATACCTGTCTGAAACCATCCACCGCTCCAGAGACAATGAATTCGTTGTCAACGGCAGCATTACCATCGATGAACTGAACGACAAGATTGGTTCGAACCTCGACCGCGCCCTTGGCAACACGGTTGCCGGTGTTCTGTTCAACAACGCCAACCGTGAAGGCACCCGGCTTAGACCCGGTTATGAATTCTCGGCTGATGGATATACCTTTCAAGTTTATTCCATGGACGCAGGACTCATACAACAGGTTAAAATCGAAGAAGAAAAGATATGAAGAAAGCCGCCTCAACTGAGGCGGCTTTTTGATCTCTATGCTCCATCATCATTATCTCTCAATCAGGACGGCACGAACCCAACTGCCCTCCGTTCCTTTCAGTTTGATCGGAAGTGCAATCAGTTCATACATGCCTTCCTTGATGTCCTTGAGCTCAAGCCCTTCCATGATGATGATATCATCTTTCAGAAGGTATTTATGGGTCATGTGATTGGCCTGTGCACGCTCGATGCCAAGCGCGTCTATGCCGACGCCATTGATACCGATATCCTTTAAAACCGGGCGGCATCACGGTTGACATAAACGAATTCATAATCGAATCCCTTTGTCTTGTCATAATAGGAATTCATGGTTTTGAATATGATGAAGTCACCGCGGTTGATATCGAGTCCCTGAATGTCTTCAAGGCTAATGACCCTCTCTTCGAGATGGCACATGTCAAACACCTTGCAGGGCGTAATCAGTCTGGTGAAATCAAAATCATCCATGGTCTTGCCGTCGGCAATCATATGCAGCGGCATGTCGATATGGGTTCCGCAGTGAATATCCAGGCATACCTTGGTTTCATGGGAAATATGGCTCTGGTGATTACAGACATTCTCAAACACAGGATACTTGGCTGCTTTATCCTTATAGACCATCATATCCGCTTCCACCAGCATTGAAATATCATGTATCTTCATGGCTCCACTCCAATCTGTCATTTCTTGACTCTATAGAACCATTGTAAACATCTTTTATCCCCTTGTAAAGCCCTGCATCAGATTCGCCATCTCAATAGCAGAAACGGCAGCATCATAGCCTTTGTTCCCGGCCTTGGTACCCGCTCTTTCAATCGCCTGTTCGATGGTGTCCGTCGTCAGCACACCGAAGATGACCGGTTTTCCTGAATCCAGCGAAATGCTCGCAACGCCTTTGGATACTTCAGCGCAGACATAATCGAAATGCGGTGTCGACCCTTGATGACGGCGCCAAGGCAGATCACAGCATCGTATGCGTCACCGGCAGCCATCTGCTTGGCAACCAACGGAATCTCAAACGCTCCCGGTACCCATGCCAAATCGATATTATCCTCGTCCACTCCATGTCTCTTCAGTCCGTCAATCGCTCCACCAACCAGTTTCGATACGATGAACTCGTTGAACCTTCCTGCGACAATGCCCACTTTCAAATCCTTTGCAACCAGATTACCTTCAATAATTCTCATAGTCTTTCTCCTTTAATTTTTATATATATTCATTGATGTTTTCATCAAGGATGATCAGCCTTGTTTTCCTTTATTCTCAAATATGTAGTCCAGCATATGATCCATCTTCTCCTGCTTGGTCTTCAGATAGAACACGTTGCTCTCATTGTGGTTCATCTGAATCGGCACCCGTTCCACAACCTCGATGTCGAATGCCTCAAGACCATATATCTTATCGGGATTGTTCGTCATCAGCCTGACTTTTGTCACATTGAGGTCCTTGAGTATCTCAGCCGCCACATCATATGATCGCTCATCGGGAGCGAATCCAAGACTGACATTGGCCTCCACTGTATCCTGGCCCTGATCCTGAAGTTCATAGGCTTTCAGTTTATTAATGAGACCGATGCCACGGCCTTCCTGTCGCATATAGACAAGGATGCCGCTGCCTTCCTCGGCGATACGCCTCATCGCTTCATCATACTGGTCGCCGCAGTCGCATCGGCTCGATCCAAGTGCATCTCCAGTCAGGCATTCGGAATGGATCCGAACAAGAGGAGCATCGGATATATCCCCTTTGACAAGAGCCACATGATGTTCGCCGTTTTCAGTGTTCTCATAGCCATGAACGGTGAATTCACCATATTTTGTCGGCATTTTTGTTGATACGACCCTTTTGACATGCTTCTGAAGACCTTTCCTGTATTCCACCAGGTCGGCGATGGTGATAATCTTCAAACCATGGAGCTTTGCAAACTCCATGAGATCCGGTGTTCTCGCCATGGTGCCGTCATCCTTCATGATTTCACAGATAACGCCCATAGGTTGAAGACCTGCCAGCCTCGGAAGGTCCACAGCGGCTTCCGTATGGCCGATACGCTCGAGAACGCCACCATCCTTGGCAACAAGGGGAAAAATATGTCCTGGACGCCTGAATTTTTCCGGGCTGTCTCCTTCAACCATCTTCTGAACGGTCAGTGCACGCTCAAAAGCGGAAATACCGGTCTCCGTATCCGCATGGTCGATGGATACCGTAAAGGCAGTCTCATGGTTGTCGGTATTCTGGTAAACCATAGGTCCAAGCCCAGCTCCTTCGCCTTGTCACTTTCGATCGGTACGCATACCAATCCTTTTCCAAAGGTGGCCATGAAGTTAATGTCTTCACCGGTAACCTTTTCCGCTGCCATCAAAAGGTCTCCTTCATTCTCCCTGTCCGGATCGTCAACCACTATGACCTGTTTTCCCAATCTGATATCTTCCAAAGCTGATTCGATACTGCTGAACATCATTTTCTTCCTCCTTGTACATGCATTTTCACTGTTTAATTTCCTTCATCGATTGAATATCACTCGTTATGGATCACAAGAATCCGTTCATTCTTAAGAATTCCTCACTCAAACCTCTATTCGCGCTACCATGATCTGCTCCGCCTGCCGTTCCTTTCGCATCCGTTGCCTGGTCAAAATACAGCAGCCGTTCGACATATTTTCCGATCATATCCGTTTCGATATTCACCGAATCGCCCACCTGCCGTGTCAACAGGGTCGTTTCACTTCCTGTCTGCGGAATGATCGATACACTGAAATCCGTATCGGTCACACTGACGATTGTCAAGCTGATGCCGTCGAGGGCCACTGAGCCTTTTTCAATCATATGGCGAAGCACGTTCGGCTGGGTCTCAATCCTGACCACGACTGCATTGCCTTCCCTGTCCTTGGAGATAACCTTGCCGATACCGTCGATATGGCCGCTGACCAGGTGACCTCCAAGTCTTGTATTCAGTGTCAGTGCCCTTTCCAGGTTGACCCTGCTTCCGCTTCGCAGCGTACCCAGATTGCTTCGACGATAGGTTTCAGCCATGACATCGGCCTCAAATCCCCTGTCGCTGAGCTGCACCACGGTCAGACAGACTCCGTTAGTGCTGATGCTGTCACCGATTCTTGTCCCCTCAAGCACCTTTCTGGCACTAATTCGGATCCTCGATGACTTCTCACCCATCATCACTTTTTCAATCCTGCCGGTTTCTTCAACAATTCCTGTAAACATCCACATCCCCCTCTACAACAATATCCTTGTCACACATGCTGATTCTTATATTATGAATCGGTATAGCCTGGTCCATTTCCGCAATCCCGAGTCCCTCCATCGGTGTCTTCGCTTCTCTGCCCCGATGAATTTGGGAGCGATATAGTATCTGACCTTGTCGACGATACCCTCCTCGACAGCCGAATAGGCAAGGGTGCCGCCACCTTCCAGCAAACACTGTCGATGCCAAGCTTGCCGATCTTCACTATCCCTTCCTTAAGATCCACCCTGTCCGACTTCCCCCGGACTTTGACCACCTTCACTCCGGCGTCTTCAAGGTCCGTCTGTCTTTGTGCATCACAGGATGGAGTCGTCAATATGACCGGTCTGGACTTTCCGCTTCTGCTTCTTTCAATCAGCTTCGAGTTCAGCGGTATCCTCAGATTGCTGTCAACGATGATCGGAACCGGGTCCGCGCCGTCCTTCAGGCGGCAATCCAGCATCGGGTCATCGGCGATGACCGTACCGACGCCGACCATGATTCCCATAAATCGGTTCCGTAGCTCATGCACCTGTTTTCTCGATGCTTCGCAGCTGATCCACTTGGATTTCCCTGTGCGGGTCGCTATCTTTCCGTCTAGGGACATGGCGGATTTGAGCAGCACCAACGGCAATCCGGTGGTGATATACTTGATGAAGATATCATTCATCTTCCTGCATTCCTCTTCAAGGATTCCGACTCTCACCTTGATGCCATTCTCCCTGAGCTTTCTGATGCCTCTTCCGGCTACCAGCGCATTGGGATCCTCCATCCCGATGACCACTTCAGCAATCTTGCATTCGATGATGAGGTCCGTGCAAGGTGGGGTCTTTCCGTGATGAGAACAGGGTTCCAAGGTCACATAAATGGTGCTTCCCTCAATCTGATCCGCCATGGTTTCCTTCGCTTTGGCAACCGCATTCACCTCTGCATGGGGTTCACCGTATTCCTTATGATAACCCGTGGCAATTATTGTATCGTTTTTCACAATCACAGCTCCGACCAACGGATTGGGATTGACCTTTCCCTTGCCTTTTTCTGCCAGTCGCAGCGCTAAATTCATATAGTGTTCATCCACGTTCCTTCGCTCCAATGTCTTCTCCTTTTCATTCCATTTCTTCCGATGCATGACCAGGATGTCTGACGGAAATTGACTCTTTCAGAGCAATTTCTTAGTCCAGAACAAAGTGGGCTTTAATGCCCACGTTCCGCCTTCGGCGGATTGTTTAGGATGTCTGACGGAAATTGACTCTTTCAGAGCAATTTCTTAGTTAATTAAAAAGCCCTGAGTCTTCACTCGGGGCTGAAAATTAATCTGTTTTTTCACAAAGTCAGCATCGACAGTATCATCGATTGATGATACTGTGCAGGAAATTCCCAAGGAAACTCCCGGCAATAAAAAAGCTCTGAAATACGAATATTCCAGAGCAGTCATACGCTTGACCTTATAAAAGTCCAATTCTATCTTCTTTCATCCAGACTATACTGTCGGCTTCGGAATCTCACCGAATCATGCCTTACGGCTCGCGGGCTTTACCGCCGGTAGGGACTTGCACCCTGCCCTGAAGACTTATTCAATTCTTGTATTGATTATATGATAATCTCCATGCCTTGTCAACATGTTTTCAGAAATCATACTATCGAATCTCTTCATGAATCGAACTGTCGAATCTTCTGATAAATCGAACCGTTGAATTACGGTTTCCGATCAGACGTCTGCCATCATCCCTCGTTCCACCACTTCCTGCCGTCTCGTTCCAACAGCCTGTCAGCCGCTTCTGGTCCATAGGAAGCTGCCTGATAGTTGGGAAACTCCGGAGTTTCGCTCTGCCAGGCTTTTTGGATGGCATCCACAAACTTCCATGAGTATTCCACTTCATCCCATCTCGTAAACAGGGTCTTTTCGCCCTTCATGGCATCATACAGAAGACGTTCATAGGCTTCAGGCTGTTGTAGCCGATTTCACAGTTCTGGCAAAAATCCATCTTCACCGGGATGATGTCATTGCTCTGACCCGGTTTTTGGCGTTGAACCTCAGATAGACACCCTCGGTTGGCTGGATTCTGATGATCAGCTGATTGGGAACCATCTCTTCAAGTTCCTTCAGATACAGTATCTTGGACAGGGACTTGAATTGGACAATAACTTCCGCACATTTTTGCTTCAGTCGCTTGCCCGTCCTTATATAGAAAGGAACTCCTGACCATCTGAAGTTCTCGATCTCAGCCTTCAGAGCGATATAGGTTTCCGTGTTCGAATCATCGGCGGTTCTCGATTCATCCCTGTAGGCAGGATATTTACCGTCTTCGCTTTCAGCATACTGCCCTCTGACAACGTTTTCCTTGACTTCCTCTTCTGAGTATATTCTCAAGCCCTTGAAGACTTTGACCTTCTCATCTCTTATGGACTCGGTATCCAGGCGCACGGGCGGTTCCATGGCCGTAAGTGCCAGAAACTGCAGAAGATGGTTCTGAAGCATATCCTTCAGGGCGCCGGATTTCTCATAGTATCCGCCGCGCTCGGAAACCCCGAGGGTTTCTGTCGAGGTGATCTGGACATGGTCCACATATTTGTTGTTCCATATGGGCTCAAAGAAAGCGTTGGCAAACCGTATGACCATGATGTTCTGCAGCATTTCCTTGCCGAGGTAATGGTCGATGCGGTAGACGTTCTCTTCACCGAAGGTGTGGGTAATCTGCCTGCTCAGGGTTCTGGCTGAATCCAGGTCCCTTCCGAAAGGTTTCTCGATCACCACCCGTTTGAAGCCTCCGTTCTCAGGCGCCAACCCGAATTCATGAAGTCTTTCCACAATCACACCAAAGTATTCCGGCTCACCGCCAGATAGAACAGTCGGTTCCCTTTCGTACCATAAGTATTCTCGAGCAGGCACAGGTAGTTGTCAAACTCCAGATATGCTTCTGTCGCATTGAAGTCCATCCGGTAATAGTACAGCCTTTTCTTCAGGCTCGCCCACTGTTCATCAATCACATCATTCCTCGAAAACTCCTTGACCGCCGTTTCCATCTCATCGGCAAATTCCTCGGAAGTCTTATCCCTTCTTCCCACTGCGACGACAAAAAAATTGTCCGGCAGCAGCTTCTCAATAAGAAGATTATAGAGGGCCGGTACCAGTTTTCTCTTGGTCAGGTCACCGGTACCTCCAAAAATGACTAATGCATTACCAATCTCTTTATTCATAGCGTCACTCTCCTTGTCCGGTTGTATGAATATTGTCTGTCATTCCTTGCGGGTCACCGCATGACCTCCGAACTCGTTTCGAAGAGCTGCAACGACTTTACCCGAAAAGCTTTCCTCCTGCTCCGACCTGAATCTGACAAACAACGCTTCTGAAATGACCGGTACCGGCACCTTCAGTTTCAGCGCCTCTTCCACCGTCCAAAGACCTTCACCGTTGGATCCGATGACATCCTTGATCTCCTTCAATTCGGAGCTCTTCGAAAAAGCGGATTCAGCCAGTTCCATCAACCAGCTTCTAACAACCGAACCGTTGTTCCATACCCTGGCAACCTTCTCGTAGTCCAGATCAAACTGGCTTTCCTTCAGTATTTCGAAGCCTTCACCGATGGCCTGCATCATGCCGTATTCGACACCGTTGTGGACCATCTTAGTATAATGACCCGATCCGACACGGCCACAGTGCAGATAGCCGTTTTCCACACAGATATCCTTGAAAATCGGTTCGATGTATGTGAAGACTTCATCCTCAGCACCAACCATGGAACACGCACCGTATCTGGCTCCCTCGATTCCGCCGGAAGTACCGGCATCCGCGAAGTCAATGCTTTTGGCCTTCAGCTGGTCGTATCTTCTCAGCGTATCATTGAAGTTCGAATTTCCACCGTCAATGAGGATGTCATGCTCATTCAAAAGCGGCACTAGCTTGTCAATCATCTCCTGGGTAGGTGCACCATTTGGCACCATCAGCCAGATCACCCTTCTTCCGGTCATCTGATTCACCAGTTCCTCAACGGTATAAGCCCCAGTGATGCCTTCACCGATGATGTCATCCACTTTTCTGGGACTCCGGTTGTACGCCACCACGTCATGTCCGTGATCCCTAAGGTTCAATGCAAGATTATAACCCATTCTGCCCAAGCCGACCAATCCTATTTGCATACTAACACTCCTTTTCATAATTGATAACTAATTATGATAATCATTTTCATTTAATAGTATGTTACCATATCTGTTCTAAAAAGTGAAGTCCTTTATTCAATTATATCACAATATTCAAATTCCTGAATATGAGTGGGGAATTTTTGTTGTTTTTTACCATGCCTCCTCCCAAGAGGAGCAGTGAACAAAGGCACCGGAATCTGGCCGTCATAGCCAGATTCCGGTGCCTCATAATTCTAGTTATCAGTTTTCTTTCTCATATACCTGTAAACCGTCAGCTTATCTTCTTCAATGATTTCAAGCTTTTGTTCAAGGTTCAGCCGCAGGTCCCTCTGACCTGCATTTCCCGCCTTCAATACAAAGGATCCGATGGACATGCCCGGATGTTGTGAAGATTTCATCAGATAGATGTATTCTCCTTTGCTTCCTGCCTTGAAGTCAAAGACCGCTGTTCCCCTTTCCCTGGCGAAAGGAATCAGGAACCGCGATAGGGTGTTCACTTTGAACTGCACCCTCTCCTCGCTGACCGGATCATCCAGGTCGATGATGTTGTCATATCTGCTCACACATATCTCATAACCCTTTTCCCTGATTTTGGGTTTCATGATAAGCCCTATGACATACACCACTGCCAGAACAAGCAGTAGAACAAAAGAAATGTATTTCAGATACCGTACGAAGAATGATGCATCCTCAAAGGTATAGATGATTTCAGCAAATGCATACTCATCAGCACCTTCCAGCGCGTTTGCCTCAAACCTGAATTCCACCTTATATGATTCCGCGGGCAGCGTGGGTCTGAATCCTTTGTAGACCGGCTTGAAAGTGAAAGCCGAGCCTTCCCTGTACAGTTCATAATCCACATCTGTCAACGAGCCGTTGCCGTCATAGATCCTCATCACTGTCAACTCGGCTTTTCCATTTCTTCAGAAGTAAGCCGTTCCCCGTTGAGATAGGGTGTCAAGTAGACGACAGGTGCGGTCTCATAATCCCTGAAAGCCACTGAGGTGTTCTCATTTGAGGGTTGCAGTTCAAACACTCTCTCGGATGGTTTTCCTCCAGCGGGGCGACATCGATGGTTTCGGAGACATTCAGTGTCCATAGCCATACATCCGGAATCTGAGCTGTGAGGCTTCCGATGATGGCATCATCCTTGATGATAAACTCATTGGTCCAGAAGCTGTCTTCCTTGAAGGTGATATACTGGTCACCGCATTTCATTTCCAGGGTATAGTTGATGTTGTCCGGCAGACTGTCGAGCACCTCTTCGGTTCCACCCTGACGGGGATGAATTCCAGGGAGATCATGTCTTCCTGATAGACCAGGTCCACTTCAATGCCGTTGACATAGTACTTGAAAATGAACTCTATGTTCGGATAACAGAAACTGGTGACTTTCGCTCCTTCGACGCCGCTGTCAAAAACAATGATGTATTCACCCGATGCCAGCGCTTCTTCACCCTCAGCAGCTATGCGTATGGCGCTTCCATACAGATTGCTGTCCGTCTCTAAAGCCCCGGTACCGACAACGGATGCATCCGGCGCCAGTAAGCCAGTATATCCGACGGTGGTGTCGATTCCTGTTCCATCCGAGTCAAGCACCTGCACCACCTCGGCATCCGAATTTTGCAGCAGGACCTCAAAGTTGTCAAAGGGTACCTGACTCCTTACCCGCATCGTCTTACCGCTGATATCCGCGATGTCAATCGGCAGTCTTCCGGAAATCAGACTCGCAATGTCGTTCATGTTCTCAATGATCTGTTTTCCTGGATCAGATCCTTGCTCACGGAAGCGCTCTTATAGATGAGGGGAGCACCGATCATGGAGCTGTTCAGCATCATGTCCTGGGTCGTATCACCGATTTTCAATATTACTGTGCTGAAATCAGCTGACGAAGCTGACAGCATCCCGGCAATCTTTCTGTCGAGTATGCCGACCCATTTGTAGCCGGATTCAAATGAGGAATCGGCCTTATAATTAACATAACTCTGTCCCTTGGCATCCGTCATCTCATCGCCATCGGTAATCAGGACCAGCCATTTGTCATAATTGACGCCTTCCTTCATGAATGCACTGTCATTCTCCAAATTGGAAAGACCGACCGAAATCGATTCTATGGGGGTATCCCCGGCACCGTCCGAATCCGGGATGCTTTTACTGCGGATGAGTCCCAACACCTCAGTGATAGCTGTTTCATCTCCAAGCTCTATGGATATGTCATTATTGGACGCATTCATATAATGTATATCCAGGATATCCCCCTGATCCAACACACTGACCAGGGTCTGAAGGGCATAGTTCGCATGGGCCCACCTGACATCCGAGGCCATGCTTCCCGAATCGTCAAACACAACAGACACATGCTTCTTATAGCTCGCCTCTGCGGCATCAGCATGCGTCACTGTCAAACCTATAATCAATAATGTTATCACCAGCAAGTATTTCTTCACTCGTTGCATAGTATCCTCCTCTAACCACGACCGAAAAGTTCAAGCTTGCGCCCGGCCATCTCTTCGACGCGCTGCATGTAGGAAGTCAGGCTTTTCACATTCTCAGCACGCTCAATGCGCCCGTCAGGCCTCAAGGCCTTTGTGATGCTTCCCGCACCGAAGGCGACAATGTTTCTGACTTCCTCCATTATTTCTATATTGTAGATGCAGGGTTCAGGCGACCTGAAATATCCCACATTCTCATAAGATGCCACCATGTTCTTCTGCCGATACAGGTAATAGGGCTTATAGTCTCCCTGCTCCATCAAGTAATGTCTTGTCATCTGAAGCATCCTCTTGATCTCATCATCCGAGGCCATCTTGTAGTCGTCCTGATGTTCATGGATTTTCGATGACCGCTTGACAGCCAGCGTATGCACCGTCACTTCAGAAGGACAAAGCTCTGCTATACGCGACAGTGTATACTCCACATCCTCAACGGTTTCGCCCGGCAGACCGATGATCAGATCCATATTGATGCGGTCAAACCCAGCTCTGACAGCGGTTTCATAACCGCTGTCCACCTGCTCCACGCTGTGTTTACGTCCGATATGATGCAGCGTCTTTCGATGCATCGTCTGCGGATTGACCGAAATACGGTCAACACCTTGGTCCTTCAGGATTTTCAGTTTATCATAGGTGATGGTATCGGGCCTGCCTGCCTCAACGGTGAATTCTTCCACCTGGTCCATGGGTAACAGCTCCTTGATCTTGGTAAGAAGCCTTACCAGCTGCCGTTCATTCAATGTCGTCGGAGTGCCTCCTCCGATATAAACCGTGCTGATCCTCTTCACCTTTAGCATCTCAGGCAACACAGCCTCCATTTCGTTGAGGAGACAGTCAAGATACTCATCAGCCAGCTTATCCAGTTCATCCAAGGCATAGGATGTAAAGCTGCAATAATGGCATCTGGTCGGACAAAAAGGGATTCCGATATACACGGAAAAACTGCCGACACTATCCATCCAGTCACTCGGCATATATCTTTCTTCATTGAGGGCTACGTCGACGGCCATCTTCGCCATCTCAGAACTGAGCAAATATCGGTCCATTAAAACATGTGTGATGTCCCCCGACAGCTGCTTCAGCGTGAATGCATCGTTGTTCCTCTGCAAGCGAAGCTCCCTGGCAATCTTAAACACCAGTTTTGTCGGTCTGATTCCCTGAAGGATCCCCCAAGGGAGGGCTTTGCCTGTGTTGTCAGCAAGAATCCGGTAAAGCTCCCGCTTCAGCAATCTTCTATAATCCCCAACCTCAAGATCCAGCCTGCTTTCGATTCTGTCACCCTCAGGAAGCACGACATAAAAATGATTCAGGCCGATGCCAACCGCCATATGGCTTTCAGACATGTCCTGAACCAGGTTCCATCGGAAATCGCTGTAGAATTCACGCACCATGATCAGGCATTCCGCCGGCAGATTTTGGTGTTTGGTTTTGGTTACAAACAATGATCTTTCCATGCCATCTCCCTGACTACAAGAAGGGATTCATCATGTCTTCCTGCATGATTGTCGTCTCATCCCCATGTCCCGGACACACTCTTGTCTTCTGTGGCAGGATCATCAGCGTTTTCCGGATATTGCTCACAAGGTCCGTCGGTGCTCCCGAATACAGGTCCGTACGCCCGATCGACATCCTGAACAGCGTGTCACCGCAGAACAGTACACCACTTTCATGGTAAAAACAAAGACTGTGTTCCGTATGACCGGGCACCTCAAGCACCTTGAATTTCAGTTCGCCGCCAAAATCCATCATTTCACCGTCTTCCATGTACTGGTTGGCACGTGCAACCACGGATCCAGCAAAAAACCTGTCGACAGGTTTCTGCTGTCATCTGCCATGACCATGGCCTCATACTGATGAGCATACACCGATACCTGAAGAGCCTCTGAAACGACTTCAACAGCTCCGATATGGTCGAAATGTCCATGGGTGACCAGTATGGCCACCACTTTCAGCTCATGGTTCCGGATATGGTCCAGAAGAATATCTGCATCACCGCCCGGATCCACAACAACACAGCGTTTATCCTCATCTATCGCCAAATAGGTGTTCGTCTGAAGCACACCCAACTGCAATCTGTCTACTCTCATAATAACTCCTTTATATCAAATCAAAATCCCTAGAACAGCCTTTTGCTGTCAAGCATGATAGTCACTGGCCCGCCATTGACCAGTGCCACCTCCATTTCAGCCTGAAAAACACCGGATTCCACCAACGGAAATCTGGCCTTCATCACGTCCATGAAATCATTGAAATACTTCTCCGCCTTCGGCACGGGACACGATGCTGTAAAGGATGGCCTGAAACCTTTCCTCACATCCCCGTACAGGGTAAAGTTAGGCACAACCAAAATGCCGCCGAAGATATCCTGGACGGAAAGGTTCATCTTACCCTCGCCGTCTTCGAATACCCTTAGGCCGCATATCTTGTTGGCTACATAATCAAAATCCTTTATCGTATCTTCTTCTTCAAATCCCGCAAGGACCAAAAGGCCCTGACGGATTTCTCCTTTGACTTCTTCATCGACTCTCACTGAAGCGTTACTTACGCGCTGAACTACGATTCTCATGTCTCTCTCCCGGCTAGCTCTTGGTTCTCACCACTTCATAGACACCGCTGATGTTCATCAGTTTCTTCGTGATGACAGACAGCTGCTCCGCATTGCGGATCTCAATGGTGATATTGAAGATGGATCGATTATCACTGGTAATCCTGGCATTCATGTTGCGAATCGGCACATTCTGCTCAGTCAGCACCTTGGATACATCAACCAGCATACCGTTCCTGTCTTCGGCATCGATCTGCAGCTCTGCCTTGTAGAGCATATTGGATGCCACTTTCTCGATGAACTGCCATTCTGCCTCAATCAGACGGGCACGTTCCTCATCGGTGAGATTGATGATATTGACACAGTCCGTGCGATGGATGGACACACCCTGCCGCGTGTGATGAATCCGACGATTTCATCACCGGGCACCGGCGAACAGCACCTCGAAAAGCGCACCGCAAGATCTTCGATTCCCTTTACGATGATACCGCTTTTGGATTTCTTCGCGGGTACCTTTGCCGAGCTTTCATTCACTTCGCGGATGATGTCCTCCGCGCTTACCTCTTCCTTATGGTCCTTCATGTATTCATCATGGAGACGGTTGATGATCTGGCCTTCTTTCAGACCTCCATGGCCGACTGCAGCACATACGGCGTCCCAATCCTTAAAACCGTACTTGCGGAAGACAACTTGCTTTCCCTTATCCGTGAGCATGTCATGATAAGGCAGGTTCTTGCCTTTGGCGTATTTTTCCAAAAGATCCCGTCCCTTGATGATGTTCTCTTCCTTGAACTGCTTTCTGAACCACTGATTGATCTTGCTCTTCGCTTGAGAACTCTTGACGATCTTCAGCCAGTCGCGGCTCGGTCCCGTCGAATTCTGGGAAGTGATGATTTCAATACGGTCACCATTGTGGACCTTGTAGTCGAACGTCACGATTCTTCCGTTGACCCTGGCTCCCACCATGCGGTTACCGACAGCACTGTGGATGTAATAGGCAAAATCGATCGGTGTACTTCCGTTCGGAAGGTTGATGACATCCCCAGAAGGCGTGAATGCGTAGACCTGATCGCTGTAGACGTCCAGGTCGGTCTTGAGCGCATCCATGAATTCCTTGTTATCGGACATATCCCTCTGCCATTCCAGGATCTGACGGAGCCAGTCGATCTTCTGCGCTTCGCTCTTCTCCTTGGACTGGGCGGTTTTGCCCTCCTTATACTTCCAGTGGGCAGCGATACCGAACTCAGCGGTACGGTGCATATCCCAGGTACGGATCTGTATCTCGAAGGGTTCCCCTTCCGGTCCGATGAGTGTCGTATGCAGCGACTGATACATGTTTGGCTTTGGCATGGCGATATAATCCTTGAACCTTCCCGGTACAGGCGTGTACAGTTCATGGATGATACCAAGTACACCATAGCAGTCCTTCACCGAATTGACGATGGCCCGCACAGCAAAGAGATCATAGATCTGATCGATGGTCTTGTTCTGATTGACCATCTTCTTGTAGATGCTGAAAAAATGCTTGGGACGTCCGAAAACTTCCGCTTCGATTCCCACTTCCTTCAGATGATTCTGTACATTATCCACAACCGCCATGATGTAGCGTTCGCGGTCGCTTCTCTTCTTCTTGATCTTCTCGACAATATCATAGTAGGCATCCTTGTCGAGGTACTTCAGCGCAAGGTCTTCCATCTCAACCTTGAGTTTACTGATACCAAGTCTGTGTGCCAGCGGTGCATAGATGTCCAGTGTTTCCTTGGCCTTTTCCCTCTGCTTGTGCTCAGGCATGTATATCAAAGTCCGCAAGTTATGCAGACGGTCTGCAAGCTTTATAAGAATCACCCTGATGTCCTTCGCCATGGCAAGAAACATCTTCCGGTAATTCTCAGCCTGTATCTCTTCCTTATCGGATGTATATGTAATCTGACTCAGTTTTGTGACACCATCAACAAGCAATGCCACTTCGTCATTGAACATTTCAGCAATATCTTCAACCGTATAATCCGTGTCCTCCACAACATCATGCAGAATCCCCGCAATGATTGACTCCTTGTCCAGCTCCAGTTCAGCAAGAATATTGGCGACTGCAATCGGATGGATCAGATAGGGCTCACCTGATTTTCTGACCTGGTCCCCATGGGCTTCCTTTGCCAGATAATAAGCCTTCTCCACAAGGTCGAATTTCTCAGCTGGATGATATTTTTTTATTTTGGCTATCAGCTGTTCGAATCCCTTTTCAGGCATATCGTCACCACTTTCTAAATTACTCTATATCTTACGGATATAGTTATCTTTTATTATATGAATAAATAACAAAAAAAGCAATCTTTTTTGCATTACGGATAATACAAACAAGAGATTGCTTTTAAGCTGCATCAGATCAGTATCTTATAATCGATTCGACATTGTAATCTTTCAGTTTCTCAGCCCCTGGAAGAAATGACAGCTCAATCAGGAACACCATCTTGACGACTTCACCGCCCAACTCCTCAATCAGCTTCACCATCGCTTCCGAAGTACCGCCTGTAGCCAGCAGATCATCAACGACTACGACTTTGTCTCCCGGTTTGATTGAATCGATATGCATCTCAATCGTGGCGGTTCCATATTCAAGGTCATAGGTCCTGCCTTTGGTCTTGTAGGGCAGCTTGCCAGCTTTACGCACCGGCAGAAATCCCTTGCCCATATTGTATGCAATCGGCACTCCGAAGATGAATCCTCTTGACTCGGGGCCTACCACATAATCGAATTCCTCATCGACAAGAGCAGCCTGCATCTGCTCCACCGAAGCCTTCAGCCCTTTCGGATCCTGAAGGATAGTCGTTATATCTTTAAAAACAATTCCCTCTTTGGGAAATCCGGTACATCTCTTACCAAAGTTTTTAAATCCATCATATTTCTCCTTTTCGGTTATTCCAACACATATAATTATACAACGCAGATTTCTCCAATTCAACTTTTTTAGTTGGAATCAGCTCAAAACCGAATTGTTTATCCACAGAATAGCTGCAACCGATCACTTTAATATCCTTCAATATCCTTAAGACTGCAATGGATTTGCAGGTATTCCCTTCGTATCCGTCCACGCCAGGCATTATCAGCTGATGGATCCTTGCCAGGGATTCGCTCCCTATTCCATTTGCCGCCAGCTGTTTCAGTGACTTATAAACCTTGACACAGTCCTCCCGACCTACGGACATACCGTCAGGCACACAGCTGTCGAAGCCGGCCTCAGCAGCTGCATCCACATCGGATAGAAGGATCTGCGCAAACTCATCCGCCCTGTCAAGAAACATCCTGTAATCATCACTGTATCTGATCGCCTTGATGAAAAGCTGTGGCTTCCGATAGCCCTTCCATTCATTCACATTCAGCGTTCCAATGACTCCGACGTCCATATTGCGTACCAGGTCTTCAAAATACTCAGGACTATAGAATCCTACCATCTCAAGCTCACCGTTTTTAATCCTGGTGCTGTTTTCTCCAGTGCATCGGTACTGTCGGTCAGCGACATCTTGAAATGATTGCGCTCCTTGCCCATCAGATCCAGTGATGCGACATCCCCGTGCACCAAAAACCTCGGTTCCTCGTTGCCCATTCCATAGGGCTCCAGCCTGTGCAGCGACTGTATGAAATCCACCGAGATATCACCAGGTTCCATGCGTTTTTCTACATCCACTTTGGGTATCAGCGTATCGTCAGTCATATGCTCTCTTGCATATGCATTGAGCGCCTCCCTGAGCTCACCGATGCGTTCAGCTGGGAAACTCATCCCTGCAGCCATTTCATGGCCACCGAACTTATCCATCAGTGTCCTGGATGCATAAAGGGCATCAAAAATGGAAAATCCATCCACACTCCTGGCCGAACCTGATGCGATTCCATTCTCAACGGTCAGCAGAATGGTAGGACGGTAATATTTCTCTGTAATCCTTGATGCGACGATACCGATGACTCCATGGTGCCAGCCTTCATAAGCCACCACAAGAATCCTGGATGCTTTGGCATCCATCTGCTCCCTGATGATCTCATCCGCTTTCAGGAATATCTCCTCTTCCATCTCGCGGCGCTTCTGGTTTCCCTGTCAAGGGCTTCAGCGATGGCAATGGCCTCTTCCCTGTCATCGGTGAGAAACAGCTTCACGCCCCTCTTGGCATCCCCAGACGACCGGCGGCATTGAGCCTCGGACCGATCTGAAATCCGATGGAACCCGCTGTCATCTTCTCCGTATTGACACCTGATACCTGTATCAGCGCATCAAGTCCGATGTTCTTCACCGGATGCATACGTTTGAAGGCCTGATAGACGAAGGTCCTGTTCTCATCGATCAGCGGCACCAAATCGGAGATGGTTCCCACAGCTACGATTTCAAGGAGGTCAAGTACAAATTCTTCTTCGATTTCCAGGTCCTTTTGGAGCGCCTGTATCAGCTTGTATGTCACACCGACACCAGCCAGGGATTTGAATGGATAACTGCAGTCTTCCTGCTTTGGATTGATGACTGCCGAGGCATCAGGGATGATGTCCTGACACTCGTGATGGTCGGTGATAATCACATCAAGCCCGAGTTCACGACCGTATCTGACCTGCTCAACGGCGGTGATGCCTGTATCGACACTGATGACAAGCCCTGCTCCGCTTTCGTGGATCGTAGCCAGGGCATCTGTGTTGATGCCATAGCCTTCGTCAATCCTGTCGGGGATATAGAAATCCACGTCAGCGCCGCACCTTTGAAGCATCTTATATAGGATGGATGTGCTGGTAACGCCATCCACATCATAGTCGCCATAGATCATGATTTTCGAACTGCTGCCGACATGGCTGCGTATCAGGTCAACGGCCTTCTGCATATCCTTCATCAAGAAGGGATCATACATGGTCTGAAGTTCGGGTGCCAGGAAGCGTTTAGCTTTCTGGACCGTATTCACTTGCCTTGCGAGCAATATCTTCACCAGCATGGAATCCAAAGGGATTCCCGCCTCCTTCAGCTGCAGCTTGAATTCCAAAACCCGCTCATGGCTGACTGGCTTTTCTCTAACAATCAACGGTTTGATCATCAACGCTACCCTTGACTGTGAGCTTTTTGAATCTTGGCTTCCTCAGTCTTCTTAAACAGATACCAAAGAGGACTTGCAATGAAGATCGAGGAATATGTACCACTCACGATACCGACCATCAGCGGCAGTGCAAACTCCTTGATGGCTGCAACACCCAACAGATTCAGGACGAACACCATGATGAACGTTGTCAGTGACGTATTGATGGACCTTGAAATGGTCTGACTGATACTCACATTGATAACGCCTCGGTAATCACCGCGCCTCATGGATTTCTGGTTCTCCCTCACCCTGTCAAAAAGAACGATGGTATCATTGATGGAGTAACCGACGATGGTCAGCATGGCGGCGATGAAGCTATTGTTGATCGGTATGTACAATACCGAATAAACCGTAAACACGATGAGGACATCATGCAGTAATGCGATGACGGCCGAAAGACCGAATCTGAAATCATGGAATCTGAATGTCACATAGATCAGGATACCGATGGATGCAACGATGACAGCGATGATTGCATCCCTTCGCATCTCCGTACTGATGGTCGGACTGATGCTCTCACTCTCGATATCCTCAGCTGTGATATCGAGCTCATCGATGAACGCTTCTCTCAGCTTGATTCCCGTTTCCGTATCCAAAGCCTTAGTCTTGATGACAAATTGCCCTTTCCCGTCGACGCCGCGCACGATGTTCATCTGTGGGGTTTCATCCCCTGTAGCTTCTACAACCAGATCCTGTACACCTTCCTGGAGGCTATCAAGCGAATCGAATATCACTTCTTCGGTGGTAACGAGCGTTGACGTTCCGCCGATAAACTCAATATCATAATTCATTATCTGGTCATCTGTGCCTTTATGGATCGGCAGGAATACAAAGCCGAGAACGATGATGATAACGGATATTCCGAACCACAGGCGCTTTCTTTCGATGATATCGAAGATTCTGGCCTCATGCCCGATTCCATACAGTTTCTTGTTTTTGATTCCAGCTCCGACTAAGCCGTTTAAGAGAATCCTCGTAATGACCAAAGCCGTAAACATCGAAACGACAATACCGAGTGCCAGCGTCTGAGCAAAACCGCGAATCGGACCGGTTCCCATGATATACAGCACTGTTGCCGCAATCAGGGTGGTCACGTTGCCGTCAAGGATGGCCGATGTCGCTTTCCTGAATCCGGCCTTGATGGCCGCTTTCAACGTCTTTCCGAGTCCAATCTCCTCTTTGATCCTCGAGAAGATAATGACATTGGCATCAACAGCCATACCGACAGACAGAATCATACCGGCAATACCCGGAAGTGTCAGCGTCAGATTCAGCGCACTCAACAGGATGATGACCAGTGCAGCATAAAAAGCGAGTGCGACGGATGCCGCGAGCCCCGGCAGTCTGTAGATTCCGATCATGAACAGGAACACTAGCACGATACCGAAGAGCGCAGCCCTTACAGAAGTGTTGATGGCATCCTGGCCCATCTTCGCACCGACCACATTGGACCTCAGTTCCTGCAGTTCGAGTGGCAGTGCACCGATACGGATATAGGTCGCCAGATCGTTGGCTTCATCGATGTTGGTCATTCCCGTGATGTTTGCAGTACCGTTGGTGATCGGTGTCTGAACCGTCGGCGACATGATGACCTCGCCGTTGTAGACGATCATGATGGGCAATCCCACATTGGCCGTTGTGGCCTCTGCAAATTTCTGTTTGCCTTCTTCATTCAGGTCGAGTATGACGATATAGCCGAGTCCGTCAGGATCCTTGGACGCATTCGCATCCTTGACATCACTTCCGGTAATGGCGATGACACCTTCCATATCGACAAATTTCAGGTCACCGGGTTTTCCCAGTTCTTCAAGGACCTTGTTCGGGTCGCTGACATTCGGGATATCCACGTTGATTCTCTTGTCACCTTCACGGTATACTTCACCTTCCGTATAACCGCTCTGGGTGATTCTCTGGTTCAGTTTATATATGGTATCATTTATCTCTTGTTCAGTAGGATCTTCCTTGACTGTCGTATAGGTGATGCTCACCCCTCCTGCCAAATCCAAACCAAGATTGATGTCACGTGCGCTTCCCGTCCTGTTCTCTCCTAAACCTGTCACAGCGACAGTAAGGGATGCAGCTATGACAACCAATGTCAGAATTAATCCAATCAGGCTTTTCCCCTTCATTTCATTTCCTCCTTTATCTCGTGTAGGTCTCTTATGCCAGCTCATTTGCCTTCAAATAGATGGCGCATTCCACTCGTTTGCGTTCCAGGTCGCATCCCATCTTGTAGACGGAATTGATGGAACCGTTATAGTTATAGGCATTGGCCTGGCAGCCGCCGCTGCAGTAGAACCTTGCCCAGCAGTTTCTGCATTCTTCTTTCGTGTATACGCTGCTTGCCTTGAATTCCTGTTGAAGTTCGGTATTGACGACCCCTTCATCCACAGTCCCCATCTTGAACTGTTCCATGCCGACAAACTGATGACAGGGATACAGGTCGCCAAAAGGTGTCACAGCCAGATACTCGAATCCCGCTCCGCAGCCGATCAGGCGCTTCGACACGCAGGGTCCGCCGGACAAATCGATCATGAAATGGAAGAATGTGAAGTCTTTACCTTCTTCCTTCCGTCTGATCATCGCTTTAGTCAATGTCTCATATTCCTTCAGAAGATCCGGTATGTCTTCCGGCTGGATAGCATAACTTTGCTCGAGGGGCGCCACAACCGGTTCTACCGATATCAGGTCAAATCCCTCTTCAGCCATGTGCAGCACATCTTTAGCAAAATCCATGTTGTTGTGGGTAAACGTGCCGCGTATATAATAGCTCTTGCCCTGCCGCTTTTCAATCATGCGTTTGAACTTAGGCATGACGAGATCATAACTTCCTTTTTGTTGGATGTCGGTCTCATCAAGTCATGGATTTCCGGTCGCCCGTCGCAGCTCAGCACCACATTGTACATGTGCTCATTGATGAAATTCATCTTCTCCTCATCCAGCAACACACCATTCGTGGTGATGGTGAATCTGAAGTTCTTAGCTGTCTCTTCCTCTTTCCCCTTGGCGTAACGGACGATTTCCTTCACCACATCGAAGTTCATCAGTGGCTCCCCTCCGAAAAAGTCCACCTCCAGATTCCTTCGTTTGCCGGAGTTCAGGATCAAGAAATCGATGGCTTTCATGCCGACCTCAAGGCTCATCATGGAACGGTCGCCATGGTACTCCCCTTCCTCGGCGAAACAGTATCTGCAGGCCAGATTGCAGTCATGTGCGATATGCAGACACAGCGCCTTGACCACCGTCGGCCTGTCCGCGAACCCATCTACAAGCGTTTCATAATCGTCTTCACTGAAAAGAACGCCCCGGCCCTTCAGTGTATCTATCTCATCTTTGACCTCGGTGAAATCCACATCCGGATACTTGCCTTCGAGTTCAGCGACAATCGATTCATGTTCCAGCCCTTCCTCGACCAGAGCAATATACTCATAGGAGCAGTCATCGAAAAGGTGTATGCCACCGCTGCTCACATCGATGACAATGTTCATGTCACCCATTTTATACTGATGTATCATTATATTTCCTTTCCACTTACAAGTAATAAGCAGCGACATCAGTCACTGCTTCATCATTACTTATTCTCGTTTTCGCAACTTTGGTTGCCCACTGTACATGAGGTTTTGCAAGCTGACTGGCAAGAAGTTTGACATTCGCCGCATCCACCGTGCTTGACAGTGTTTTGAAGAACCGTATCATTTAATGTTCTAATATGTTTCATAGTCACAGCCTCCTTTATGATTAACCTTATCCATTATAACACAATTTTTTTGAATTTCAAAGAATAAACTGCTCCCTTTCCCGTTTTGATAATCCCGGCCATATGTGCTATCATGTAACTCATAAAACAGTGCACCGGCCCTTGCTTGAGCAAGCGTCAAGCTCTGATTTGACAGTCATAGAAGGAAAGGAGACAAACCAGGCGTATTCCCCTTTGCGCCTGGTACATGTTTACAGATTATGATAGATCTACACACCCACACCACCGCTTCAGACGGAACCCTGACGCCAATAGAACTCATCGATAGCGCAATCGCATGCAATCTGACCGCAGTAGCCATCACCGACCACGACACCATCGACGGACTGCAGGAAGCTGCTGAATACATCGCCTCCAAAGGCATGGATCCCGATTTTCTGGTGAACGGCATCGAACTGTCCACAAGCATGCCGGAATACATCTTCGATATCCACATCCTAGGGCTTTTCATCGACCCCCATAACGAGGTTTTCAAAGAAGGCCTATCCGCTATCGTCAATGACCGTCACCAAAGGAACCTGAAAATGCTAGAGCGCATCCGCGAAGAGGGTTTTGACCTCACCTATGAGGAACTGCCCGCTGCCTTTGGTGACTGCATCATCACCAGATCCCATGTCGCGGAACTTCTTGTGGAAAAAGGATATTTCAGGGATACCCGTGAAGTGTTTATGAAACTGATCGGTAACGGTATGCCGGCTCATGTCCCGAGGCAGGAAGTCCATACCAGGTTCGCCATCGATTTCATACTGAAATCAGGTGGCATCCCGTTCCTTGCCCACCCCGTACTGTATAACCTCGATTCCAATACCCTCTACGCTCTCCTTGACAAGCTCAAAGGCTATGGTCTGGTCGGCATCGAATCCATGTACTCCCAATATACAGCAGGCGATACACGGGCCATGCGGCATCTTGCCAAACGCTTCGGCCTTCTCGAAGTCGGCGGTTCCGACTTCCACGGCGGCAACCGGCCGGGCAATCTCCTCGGGACGGGTTATGGAAATCTGGACGTCCCTGACGACTGGATAAAGCCGATGAAAGACTACCTCAACGCAGCACAGTAACCATGAGGACCAACAACACACCGAACATCAAGTGCGAAAAAAATGAGCCATGAAGGCTCATTTTTATTTATTCATCTTCAGATTCAGTTTTGTTCACGCTCATGTCAGGCTCTGACTTGGATGCGATCGCGCTTTTTTGAACCGGAACCCTAACGGATTTGTTAGTGCCGAATTCAACGATATACACATCATTCACCTTGTCGACAACCTTGCCGTACATTCCGCCGTTTGTAAGAACGGAATCACCGGTTTCGATGGAGCTTTGCATCGCTTCCACCTGTTTTTGCTTCTTACGCTGAGGTCTTATCAGGAAAAACCAGAATATCGCGAAAATCGCTCCATATAAGATCAGGATTTGAGTAAATCCACCTGACGAACCGCCATCAGCATTCAATAAAAATAAAAATTGATTCATTGAGTATCCTCCTAATTGTCTGCAATCTAATTAATAGAGTACACATAACTCATTCCACTGTCAAGTGTTTTTAGCGCTTGTGGTGACTGAATCCTTCAATCTTCGCTTTCTTGTACTCGCTGTACCTTCCCTCTTCGATGGCCTCACGGATTTCTTCCATCATGCTGTTGTAAAAATACAGGTTGTGCATAACACACAAACGCTTGCCCAGCATCTCCTTGGCCTTGAACAGATGACGGATATAAGCTCTCGAATAGGATCTGCATGCTTCGCAGCCACAGCCTTCCTCGAGTGGCCGGTCATCAAGCTCATATTTCTTGTTCATAAGGTTCAGGCGTCCCTTATTGGTATAGACGTGCCCATGCCTGCCGTTTCTCGTGGGATAGACGCAATCGAAAAATCGATTCCCCGTTCCACGGCTTCAAGAATGTTCTCCGGTGTTCCGACACCCATCAGATACGTGGGCTTATCCTTCGGCAGATGAGGCACAGTCGCCTCGAGGATCCTGTACATGTCTTCATGGGATTCCCCCACCGCAAGTCCGCCAAGTGCATAACCGTCGAGGTCCATGCCCGACAGCACCTTGGCATGTTCAGCGCGTATATCCTCATAGGTTCCACCCTGATTGATACCGAAAAGCATCTGAGACTTGTTGATTGTCTGCTCCAATCCATTCAACCTGTGCAATTCCTTCCTGCATCGCTCCAGCCATCTCGTCGTCCTGTCAACGGAATCCTGCATATACTCCCTTGTCGCGGGATGCGGCGGACATTCATCAAACGCCATGGCGATGGTGGAAGCGAGGTTCGACTGGATCTGCATGCTTTCCTCAGGACCCATGAAAATCTTCTTGCCATCGACGTGGGATGCGAAATACACACCTTCTTCTTTGATCTTCCTAAGCTTTGACAAGCTGAATACCTGGAATCCGCCGGAATCCGTCAGGATAGGGCGGTCCCAGTTCATGAATTTATGAAGGCCTCCGAGATTGCGGATAATCTCATCTCCAGGCCTCACATGGAGGTGATAGGTGTTGGAAAGTTCCACCTGGCACTTGATGTCCTTCAGATCATTGGTGGAAACAGCGCCTTTGATCACGGCCGCCGTTCCCACGTTCATGAACACCGGTGTCTCGATGGTTCCATGAACCGTGTGGAACCTGCCTCTTTTGGCGGCTCCGTCTGTCTTTATCAAATCATACATACTATGTAAACATGCATCAAGCGCATATCATCTGCTCCTGATGCTTCTCCTTATATTTCTATGTACCGGAAGGTACATGACATCCGACTTTCAAGTATACACGGATTTTCCGATTTTACCAGCATTATTTTATCATCCTGATACGACCGCCTGAACATATGCATCCAAGCTGTCAAAGTCCACCTTGCTGACCTGACCGTTCTTCGCTTCATCGCACAAAGTCTCAAGCGCCGCCTCCATGGCATCCATCCTCAGGTTGGCCGCACTGCCTTTGATGTAATGGGCAGCCTTATGGATCTCAACCGTATCACCAGAACGGATTGCATTTCTCAGTGTATCCAAATCCTTTTGAAGGTCAGCTTGAAATTGTCAATCAGCATGTCCAGGGTGATGTCATCAACACCGATAAACTTGCATGCCGCTTCCTTGTCATAATCATGATGCAGGATTCTGATGCAGTCATCCGTGCTCTGGTAGACATCCATTCTGGCCAATCCATTGACATTATTGCTTTGAGGATTTTCCTGTTTTTCAGTCTTTTTAATATGGATGACCGGTATAGCTCTGTTGATGCCTTGCTCAGCAAGATTGGCCAGTCTGACCCGCTCCTTGAACGACAGGGATTCATCGCCTATATACTGATTAATGACTTTGGCAACACTGGACTCTCCCTGTGGTTCAGGCGCATCATGCGTTTCACCACTGATCTCGGCGTTCCCCTGTTCAGGTATATCCTCAGCTTTCACGTTCTCGATTTCAAGAACACCCAGATAGTTTTCCGGTTTGACATCGCTGTCACCGACAACCTGTCCCTTCTTCTTGTATTTCGCGACATTCAGGTATTTATAAAAGACAGCCACAAGACGGTTATAGTTCAACGGTTTGAGAGATAGTCATCCATTCCGAGATTCAGATATTTTCCCGGTCACCTTTGAAGGCATCCGCTGTCAAAGCAACGATCGGCACCTTCCTCTTCGCATTCGGTCCGACTGTCATCCGCTCCTCAAGTTTACGGATATCCTCCATCGCCCTCAAACCATCGAGCACCGGCATATGAATGTCCATCAGAATGATATCCACCTCGTTATCCTTATACCTCTCAATGGCATCCAAGCCATTGTCCGCAAAAATAATATTCACGCCAAGCTGCTCCAGGAGTACGCGCATGAAAATCTGATTCGTCGAATTGTCCTCGGCAACCAGCACGGTTCCCTCAAAACAAATCGCCTCACTGTCGCTCTCTTTCTCTCCGGTCTGTTTGGCCGTGAGATTCGTGATGATCTTCTCAAATTTCGACTTATAGAAAGGCTCTCTGACGATCTCGTAGAAATCCACACCTTCATCAGCGGTCATATTCATTTCCCTGCTGGCATAAATGATCGGCACATCCTTATACATACGCCTTGCGTTCCGCGCTTCAAGATAGATGTTGTCCACTTCAAGCGCGATCAGGTAATCCACCTCACTGTAGTATCTTTCACTCGCATCCATGATGACCTTGCCGTAATTCGACAAGACATCGACCAAGCGGTCACGCATCCCCGGATCATTGGGTATCAGCGGGAACAGCCCGAATACAATATCGCGATAGGGGTACTTGGCCCTTGTAAAGGTTTCATCAATCCTGAACTCCACTTCAAAGCTGAAAAGGCTTCCCTTGTTCATCTCACTGCTGAGTTCCAATTCGGAATTCATGGCGTCGACAATCTTCCTAGATATGGACAGTCCAAGCCCTGTTCCACCGAATTTACGGGTGATGCTGCCGTCCGCCTGTGTAAAAGGCTCAAAGATTTTCTTCTGCCCCTCTTCAGATATTCCGATACCTGTATCCTTTACGGTAAATCTGATGGTCGCCTTATCGTCATTGCGCGAGAGCAGCAGCGCCTTGAAGATGACCTGCCCCTTTTGCGGCGTGAACTTGATGGCATTGCTCAGCAGATTTGAGATGACCTGCTGCAGCCTGTAGCTGTCTCCGTGGACAAAGGGTGGTATGGACCCGTCAAAAAAACAGCTCAGCTGTATCTTCTTCTCGTCGGCCTTCACGGAATAGAGCTCCACCAGCTGTTCCAGGAATGGCTCGACTTCGAAGACCTCTTCATGGATGTCAAAGACATCGCTTTCGATCTTGCTTATGTCCAATATATCATTGATGACCGTGAGCAGCGATGTGGCGCTCCTTGCAACGATGCCTGAATACTCTTTTTCCGCTGCCGGCAGTTCACTGATGCTCAAAATGTTGGAGAATCCGATGATGGCATTCAGCGGTGTCCGGATTTCATGACTCATATTGGCAAGGAATATTGTCTTGGCCGCATTTGCCTCCTCCGCGTGTTCAGCATATTCCACCAGCTTCTCATTGTTCTTCCTTACTTCCTCGACCATCTTTAGGCCATAGACAGTAATGATGACCATGGCGATGACAGCAATCGATACGAACACAATGCTTGTATAGATCATGTTGTTGTCGGCTCCCCTGATTATGTTTTCAATCAAAGTGAGTTCTTCATCCCTTGTCAGCCAAAACATGATTCCCTGTTCTATGATGACCAGTACGATGAACATCATCAGGTATACCATCAGCATTTTCTTGATTTTCATGTGTGATTTTAAAGTCGTTTTCTCCATAGTCTACTCCCAGTATTCTTCACTAATCTGTCTTATTTCATCGATATTCTCAAGGAACAGATCAACCAGCTTCGGATCGAAATGCTTACCTTTTTCGGACACGACCTTCTGAACTGCCTGGTCGAAGGTCCATGGGACCTTGTATGATCTTCTTGATACGAGTGCGTCAAACACATCGCAAATGGCTACAATCCGGCCAAGTATAGGTATCGCTTCACCTGCCAGACCTTTCGGATAACCGGTTCCGTCGAATTTTTCATGGTGGGTGAATGCAATGATGGCGCCTGCATTCAGGTATTTGCTGTGGGACTTTTTTTAGAATCTCATAACCGATCAGCGTATGACTCATCATGAGCTCCCACTCATCATCATCCAGTCTGCCCTCCTTCTGCAGTATACGGTCCGGTATGCCTACCTTTCCGATATCATGCAGGGCAGCAGAATGATACAGGACCTCCTGCAGGTTTTTCGGCAGTCCATAGACTTTGGCCAGCAGCCTTGCATACTGGGAGACCCTTTTGATATGCTCTCCCGTCTCGGGATCTTTAAACTCAGCCGTCTTTCCAACAATGATCAGAGTCTCATATTCATTCCTCCGGATCTCTTCAGTCGCTTTTGTCACCTCAACCTCCAACAGTTTCGCTCTGTCTTCAAGAAGCATCTGTGCTTTCTTCAGTTCGAGAAGATTCCTGACCCGTAGTTTGAACAAAGCCCCATTCAGGGGTTTCTTCAAAAAATCCGTAGCACCCAGCTGAAGCGCCTGATAGTGGACATCATCATCATCACCGACTGCCGTCACCATGACAATCGGTGTCTTTGGATCCAGCTCACGGAAGTTCTCAATGAAACTCAATCCGTCCATCTCAGGCATCATATAGTCCACAATAACAAGATCAAAAGATCTCTCATACGCTGCTGCCAGCGCAAGCTTCGGATTCTCATAACTGTTGACAGCAACGCCCAACGTTTTCCCATGGATTTCAACCATCATCAGGTTGTTCCTGTTGTCATCAACCGACAAAATCTGCATTCCCCGAATGTCCAACACATCACCTCTTCTCCCTCATGATTCCTCATATTTCATTATATAGTAGCTTACCATAAAAAAGCCCAGCAAACAAGACAGCAGAGGGCTTTACGCATTTCATAGACTTGCTTTATCACACTAAATCGATTATAATTGAAGGAATCTAAAAAACCGATGCATTTCGGAATGTCCAAGATAAGGAAAGGAATCATTATGGCAGGCTCTACATTTGGAAAAATGTTTACTATAACCACATGGGGCGAATCCCATGGTAAAGCGGTCGGCGTTGTCGTCGACGGATGTCCGGCAGGACTTGAACTCAACGAAAGGGATATCCAGCTGGACCTCAACAAGCGACGTCCGGGCCAATCCCCTTACTGCACTCCGAGAGACGAATCCGATAAGGTGCAGGTTCTGTCCGGCATATTTGAAAACAAGACCACAGGCACCCCCATCTCACTGATGGTAACCAACAAGGACCAGCGTTCGAGGGATTATTCTGAAATCATGAATGTCTACCGTCCTGGTCATGCGGATTATGCCTATGATGAAAAATACGGCTTCAGGGATTACCGTGGAGGCGGTCGCTCGTCCGGCCGTGAAACCATCGGCCGTGTCGCAGCTGGCGCCATCGCCAAAAAGATCCTTCAGGAATTGGGTGTCTCCATCGTGACCTATGCTGCAGGCATCGGTCCGGTCAAGGTGAATATGGACAATTTTGACGCCGATGAAATCTACAACAATCCATTGAGGTTTCCGGATGCTTCCGCTGTGGAAGCCGGCGAAGAATACATGCGAAAACTGATCAAGGAAGGTAATTCCTCCGGCGGCATCATCGAATGCCAGGTTGAAGGCATGCCTACCGGCATCGGCGAACCGGTCTTTGACAAGCTCGACGCCAAACTGGCCCAGGCGGTCATGTCCATCGGCGCCATCAAAGGGTTGAGATCGGTGCAGGATTGAAGCAGCCAACCTGACCGGCTTGAAGACAACGATTTCTATCAACTCGTCAACGGCAAACCCGAGAAGGTCACCAACCACGCAGGCGGCATGACCGGAGGCATCAGCGACGGCTCCACCATCACCTTAAGGGCTGCCGTCAAAGCCACTCCGAGCATTCATATGACTCAGCAGGCCATCAATAACAAGGGAGAAGTCATCGACCTCGTCATCGGCGGGCGGCATGATCCGGTCATCGTACCGAGGGCCGTCATTGTTGTCGAGAATATGGTGGCTCTGACGCTTTGTGATCTGTTGTTGCAGCAGACGGCGAAGCGGATGGATTACTTGAAGAGTATCTTCTCAAAATAGTCGGCTATTTTCGACAATATGAGAAAGAGACATCTTAGTGAGATGTCTCTAAGACATACGAAAACGTCAATTCAACTGCTGCCGAAGAGTCGCCGACTGTTCCTCGCTTCAGTAATTGGTTACTTCAGCAATCGACCAGCTGTCTATGCCATATGTTTCAATAATTACCTACATCATCCCCATTGGAGGCTGATTTGCAGCACCTTTGTCTATCTCTTGGATCTCTGCGACAATGGACTCAGTAGTCAATAATGTGGATGCAACCGATGTTGCGTTTTGAAGAGCACTTCGTGTCACTTTGGCCGGATCGATGATACCGGCTTCAACCATATTGACATACTCTTACGCTAAAGCGTTGAATCCTACACCGGACTCCGATTCCTTGATTTTATTCAAAATGACAGTACCTTCAAGTCCCGCGTTGGTGATAATTTGCTTCAGTGGTGCTTCCAATGCTTTCATCACGAGACTGACACCTGTCTTTTCGTCACCGTCCAAATCATCAAATTGATTCGAAATCTTTTGAATAGCATGGACATAGGCGCTTCCGCCTCCCGCAATGATGCCTTCTTCAAGATTCGCCACCATCTTATCCATGTCAGTTGCCATATAAGAAGACAGATAGCCTTTATCGAACTGCATACCTTCAACCACTTCAAGTTCTGTTTTCATGGTTTTAACTCTTCAATTGTAATAACACCGTCAGCAGACGCTTTCTCCATCGCTTCTGGAATCATCTCACCGATTTCTTGATCCCCGGCAGATATTGCAGCAATTTCAGCAATCTGTTCTTTGCCATAATATCAACCTCCATAGACTATTGTTCTATAATTGCCAAGATATCACTTTGACGAATGATTTAAGTTCCTGTCCATCAATCTTCACATCCGTTCCGGAGTACTTCGAACAGATGACCAAATCGCCTACTTTCACTTCCATATCCACTTGTTTTCCATCAACTGTCCCTCCTTTTCCAACTGCCACCACTTTAGCTTCCTGAGGTTTTTCCTTAGCGGATCCTGGCAATATGATGCCTGATTTTGTAGCTTCCTCTGCTTCAGAATGTTTGATGATGACTCTGTCACCCAATGGTTTCAATTTTATGTTTAACCTCCTTGAAATTCAATAATATGAAAAAATTTATAGTATAGCACTCCTGTTCAAAGCGCATATCAATACTTTATCTTCTGTCATTCAGACTGACATAAACTCTCCTTTCTGCAACGCTTCGATAAGCAGGTCTGATGATTTTACCTTGATTCACGATTTCCTCCAAACGATGCGCTGACCATCCGACCACCCTAGCTACTGCAAACAGCGGAGTAAACAATTCTTCAGGAATACCCAGCATCCGATAGACAAATCCTGAATACAAATCAATATTAGCACATATAGGTTTATCAATGCATTTGTACTTCTTCATCAACTCGGGGGTCAGTCTTTCAATTTGGTCATATAGATGAAGCTCTTCTAACCAGTCTTTCTCTTCTGCTAAATCATGAACAAAGCGCTTAAAAATTCTTGCACGCGGATCGGATAGTGTATAAACGGCGTGCCCCATGCCATAAACCAGACCTTTCCTGTCAAAGGCTTTCTTATTTAGAATATCTTTCAAATATGCTTCAACCTGGTCAGGCTCCCTCCAATTACTGACACTTTTCTTCAAGTCATCAATCATCTCTATCACCTTGATATTCGCCCCTCCATGCCTTGGCCCTTTCAGCGAACCAATAGCTGCGGATATGGCTGAGTATGTATCCGTACCGGTGGAAGTCACGACATGCGTCGTAAATGTTGAGTTATTGCCGCCTCCGTGTTCCGCATGCAACACCAATGCCAAATCCAGGACTTTCGCCTCCAGTTCCGTATAGGATTTGTCCGGTCGAAGCATCTGCAGGATATTCTCAGCTGTAGATAAAGACTTATCTGGTGTATGAATGATCAGGCTTTTCTTACCATGATAATATTGATACGACTGAAAGGCATAAACAGCAAGAAGCGGAAGAACCGCAATCAGCTGGAGGCTTTGCCTAAGAACATTCTGAACACTCGTTTCATCTGCTTGGTGATCGTAACTATATAGCCCAAGCACACTCCTTGACATCACATTCATCAGATCATTGCATGGCAATCCCATAATCATATCCTTAATGAACTCATATGGCAGCTTCCTATAGGAAGCCAGCAAATCCTTAAACAGTTTTAACTGCTCCTGGTTGGGCTGCACTCCAATCAGAAGCAAATAGGCAATTTCTTCGAAACCGAACCGTTTTTCATCCATAAATCCCTTCACCATCTGATTGATATCCATGCCCCTGTAAATCAACTGTCCAGCTTCAGGAACGAAATCCCCATCGTTCATGACATATGAATGGATTTCACCGATTCTGGTCAATCCAGCAAGAACCCCTTTACCATCATGATCTCTTAATCCCCTCTTCACTTCATATTTTTCATATAAGCGACTATCAACAATATTCTCTTGATTCAGTATTTCAGACCACTTCATCAACATCTCTTCTTGCTTCACAACGTCCAACTCCTATCTTGATAATACTATCCACTAGGTGCATCCTTAATATTAGTACATAAAAAACGCTTCTCTAACGAAATATCTTAATAAACCATAAACGATCATTGGAATACTGAAATAATGCGAAAAATTAGCGTTGTTAGCACTCGATGACGAGTAGTGCTAAGGTAATTATATCACTTTTTTACATTCTGTCAAGCACACTTTTGTCACAAAACTATTGACAAATATATGTATATGTATTACTATAATAGTGTAATCAGCACTCGTTAAAGTCGAGTGCTAGCAAAACTATTTATAAAGGAGGAATCTATATGTTTGGACTTACACCATTCAACCGCAATGAAATTTCCAGAAACAACCGTTCGGATTACTTGGATTTGTTCAATTTAATGGATGACTTTTTCAGTAATAGTTTACCAAGTAGCCGACTGCTCAAAAACGACACTTTCAAGATTGACGTAAGAGATGAAGACAACTCATATGTAGTTGAAGCTGAACTTCCAGGATTCACTAAAGAAGAGATCAACTTGGATATCAACGAAGATTACCTCAGTATCAGCGCTTCTAAAACTGAGAAAAAAGACGAGACGAACCAAAGATATATCCATAGGGAACGGAAAGCGACTTCTGTAAAAAGGTCCATTTACTTGAAGGACATATCTCCTGATGATATCAATGCGAAATTTGAAAACGGACTCTTAATTGTCAACATACCAAAATATGTAAATGAAACCAAAAACCGCTCTATTAAGATTGACTAATGAGTATATTTTCTTATTACCTTAATGATATTGCATTTGACTAGAGCCAAGATTAGTGGCTTCCTTTGAACTAGAACCAAGATAGTAGAAAACGGCGGTATGTCCTATTAAATGGGCACCCCGAGTCATCTGACGGTTTTGGGATTAACGTCTGGGAACTCGTTCTCGGAGGTTGGTCCCGAAACCATCTGTGCCCCGCACGCCCAGTGTCAGATATATCACCGTTTTCGACCGTCTTATAAACACCTCACAAAGAAATCACTTTCATACCCTATGACTCACAAAAGCCAACAAATCACGATTTCTGTTCCAACATCTCACCAATAACAGCCAAAATCCCACCCAGGAAGATGAACATATCAGCCAGATTATAATAAAGATTCTTCGTCCATTTCACAGCGAAGAAATCCGTAACATACCCGTTCTTGATCCTGTCAATGAAATTTCCAAGGGCACCACCGAGCAGCAAAGTCAATCCCAGTGTCAGCAGCTTGCTTTTCTTGAGTACCAGGGCGTTCAGTAGGTATCCGAAACGACCACCACGCCTGTGGTCTGAAAGGTCAGCAGCAGTTTCCTGTTGTTTCTAAAAAGTCCTTTGAAGCTGCCGTAATTCCTGACGATGGCAAACTTCACCACATCCTTGTCTACCACATCGTTTTTCAGGTAGGTCCTTGCAGCATATTTGGTTCCCAGATCGATCAACATTAACAAGAGGATCAAAACCATCGATATCAATATCATTTATCTTCTCCTTTTTGTTGTATTCATATCAAGTATATAACAAAAAAAGAGCGAAGTCGATATTTTTACTTTCGCTCTTTTTATTGACTGATGATTCAATTAAAAGTTATTCAACCCATCAATTCATCTGAAGACTCCATCTCCATATTTTCCTGACCGATTTCTTCAAGTTCATAAGGCGTAGCTGGTAGACGTAGTAATTGAGCTCGGAAGTTCTTGATGCTCCCACAAAGCCTCTGACAGAGGGCATTTCAGCCTCTCTGCCACCAGACAGCGTCATGTTGCCTCCATCTTCTGCCTCCAGCTGGCGAACAGTAATCACCCTGCTCCGAACAAGTCCACGATTTTACTCTCTTTAATCTCTTTCTCCTCAATCTCTTCAGCGAACAATTCGTACTTTGCTGTTAACCTTCGAAATACAGTCCCCACCGGCTACAGTTCAACAACGGATCACCGTCCATTACAACTATCAAGGGCTTGATGATGACAAGGTCAAACAGTACATCCATCACAAGTTATCTGTTGCAGGCGGTGCACCTTCCATTATCGATGATGCAGCCATCAGTGCTGCTCACAGTTACAGCCGCGGCAACCCAAGGTACTTGATAATGTCATGAGCCATGCACTGGATTATGGGGCCCAAATACAAAAGCAGACCATCGATGCAGACGTAATGATGGCATCCATCGAAGCACAGTCACTATTCTGATTTTCAGGCAACGGCGTTTGTCGTAGCCTGATCTAATGGGTGAAGTTTTTCACCGATCAGATCAAGCGGCGACATCGTGTCGTTTTGCAGAAAACAGCCTGTTGTTGCAGGTATGAATCTGTCGTCGGGTTGCTTTGTATGCAGAAATAGTGTGCGTTTTGTGTCGACGCCAAAGTGTCGTCCAACAGTCCATCCACATAATCAGAACCTTTAAACACCCCGATGGCTGAGAGTTTTTCTGCATACTCACTGTATTTGACACTGTAGTCTTCTTCTGAAGTGTAGGTGTTTCCATAGGACAGTAGCATTAGCATAACCAAAAGAAAGGTCGGTTACGCTGCTAACTTGCCGGTAACTAAGCGTCCATTTACTGCTACCGGATCATAGTTCCCTCATTAACGTTATACTCTATTAATATTATCTCATCTTCTTAATTATAACTCATTCGAAAGTCATGTGTAATAGTGAATGTGACATATGCGTAATGGTATATTAGAGCATTGTGTCTATGCGGGGTATGGGAAAAAGGAAACATTAAGAAGCATGATTATTGCTTTGTCACTCAAATAACGAAAGTAAATTGAGCAGTTCATCTTTACCCTCAAATAATATAACTTAACACTGCAAAAGCCCCAGCTTCTGAGCTAGAGCCTTTATAGTGTCATGGCTTATTGGCTATGAATTTACCTATTCCAAAAATCTCATGCAACATCAATCAAATGGCAATTGAGGGGTACGAACTGCAACCCAAGTGCCTGTAAAAGGTGTACTATACGATACAAAAGTACCTGTCATACCATCCGAATCGATTGTGGCTTCAAACACTCCATGGTATCCACTTTCTCTTTCATAGTATAAATATAGATAATCTTCTGATACATAACCTTCAACAGGGCCTCCATATACCGGTACACCTCCATTATATGTCCAATATTCACCAGTAACATTGCTAGATGCATCTTGTATCAAATCGTTAAATGCAGCATCAGGTTCAGATGCATTATTAAACGTCAACCACCAATCTCCAGAAACATCAAAAATTGATGGTATATATAATGGTATAGGTTCTCCATCAACTGTAAACCAGTTGCCAGTATACCCTGTAGTAAAAGATTCGAAACTGCCTGAGATGCCATCTTTGTCAATTGTGCCTATAAACTCTCCACAATATCCACTTTCCCTTTCATAATATAAATATACGGAATCTCCTGATACATACCCTTCAACAGGGCCTCCTTCAGAAAAGGTACTACCATTCAATAGTCCATAAAGACCTGATATATTACCATTTTCATCTTGAACTAAGTCCTTAAATGCAGCACATGGAGGAATTGAACCACAATCAAAATCCAATGGCCAATATCCAGAAACGTCCCAGTTGGGTAGCTGCCGAACAGTTACAGTACAAGTATCCGTATGTTTCCCATCGACTGTTGTTACTGTAATCTCTGCTTCTCCTGGTTTGATTGCCGTAACAGTACCATCGGAAGTGACTGTTACATGTTTCTTATTGCTTGACTTCCAACGAACAGCAAGATTCGATGCATTTGAAGGTTCAATCTCAACATTCAAAGAATATGATTCATTCAACTGTAAAACAATTTCACTTGTTTCAATATTTACGCCTGTCACTGGTATCTTATCGGGAGCACCAGGTTTTCCTCCTTTTGCTGAATAGGCAACTGTCAATGACGAAAGTACTAATAATACTGATAAGACAATACTCATTAACCTTTTCATAACGACCTCCTTTTCATCATTCATACAACACGTTATACTAATGGCTTACCTACATAAATCCTCTGCTTTTTATACTCCAGTATTGATTGAGTATTCCTGTCATCTTAATTATAGTCCCATAGACTACATTACGTAATAGTGATTCTAGCGTATGTCAACAGCTCAAATGCATCATTATGTCTATGCAGGGAATAGGAAAAAGGCACCAGTGATGATGCCTCTGTATAGCTAGGTTAACCTGAAAAGATTATCTGACATGATACTCAATGCTATAGTAACACTGCACTCCTGCTAAACAGATTCAAACCGTACATTGAATTTTCTATATAAGTATATAGTAATTTCGTTGTACACTTTGAAGGTACAACCTCATGACCGTTGTTGATGGGCAATGATTAAGGCTTGGTATTCCCCGAACCTTGATGCTAGTTATTACAGATTATTGTCGTTCCACTCCTACATGCCACGAAGAATAAGTTTTTCTCACGTAGATTGCAGGAACAAAGTGACGACACCCTATGACTGGGGGTATTTTTCTATGAAGATATATGGGGATTTACACCCAGTCAACTATATCCGCTCAAGCTTCCAGTCACAAGTATCCTGTGTGAATCTGAACACGACATCGTATTCTGTGCTGTATTGTACTTTCATTACTTTCGCTGGTATAAATCTACATCAACCGTAAATAAGAAAAAAGGATGAACCCACTTGGATTCATCCAGATTCTCAATTTAATACTCTTCAATCTTCATCTTCTTCCTCGTCACATTCATTACTAATAAAGAGCTTGAAGATCTTAGGCACTTCTGCTTTGTCATCATCTTCAAATACAAACTCAAATTCATGCTTTCCACCTGACAAATCATCTAAATAATCATCCCACTTGAAAGTTATTAATGTATCAAAATTCATCATTAATGCTGAGCCTGATGTATACTCAACATCTTCGGTGAGATCGACACCATCCAATTCACGAATGCCAACCAACTCATGATCGTTTAATCGAACATTGACTTCAACATCGAGAGCTGCACATGTTGTGGTCTTGACTACCTGTTTCCAAAGTACAGGGCCGCCATCGATATCAATGATGACGTTCTTTTTGTCATAACCCACTTGCAAATCAAATGTCTCAGCAACGAATCGAAGCGGTACAAAGGTTCTATCGCTGATAAGTCCCGGAGGTGAATCAATATCATCAATCTCATATCCATCTATATCCGGATATGGATCAACTTCCTCCCAGCCATTCTCACCTTCAACAATAAAATCATTGATATCCATATCATCAATAACATAGGTCAATCCGGTTTCCAAATCAAAGATGATGATCATACCTGTCACAGGATTGACGATATAAGCTCTTGGATCTATCCAATACACATTACAGCCAAGTGCTTCTGTCACAGCACGGACAGGAATCATTGTTCTATTCACACCGGTCTTTAGAACAGGCGGTGTATCAAACTTAACCGTTTCACCATTGACACGCATTTTGACTTGTCCGAAATTTTGATATCCAGACAACATCCGTAACTGCTTTTTTACTTGCCCAGGGGCGTTTTCATTTCCCTTTGACACTGCATGTCCATGAGCATTTCCATTATTAGTCTTTGCAACCTTCGCAAATGCCATCTGCGAAACTATCAAGACCATGATCAACGTAAATGCCAATATTCTTGCGACTTTTCTTTTCAAATTAATCACTCCTTACATCTTGTCTTAGTTTAAAGTATACTCTAGCCCCTTAACATCATCCTATCATATACTCGTTAACAAACTATGAGCAATTTGTGAAAAAAAACCAACAATAAGATAAATAGTTATATTGAGGTCAGGCGAATTCATATAAGGTCTAATGATATCCCAGCTCGTCTTCAGAACCACCCTCTACAACGTCCTCAGGCTGGATTGTAGGGGTTTTGTGGTTGGGATGGAGAATATTTCTTCTCAAATTTGAAGCCATTAAAAAAGAATTGAAAAGGTACTGGACAAAAAGACTACTGCGTTTATACAGTAGTCTTTGCTTGTGTTTATGTAATTGCATATCATACTTTTTAAGGCCAGTCTTCAAATTCAAATCATTTCATTACTCTTTGGTATTAGCTCAGAAACTTATGCACCACTAAAATATAAGTTGCACCATTTCCACACCATTTGCACCATCATCTGCGCCACAACTTACGGTATTTTATGATACTTTGTGATATTTCGTTATGTTTTGTACTTCAAACCGGTTCGCTCAAGCCATTGATTTTACTGGGTTCCTGACCGATTTCTTCAAGTTCATAAGGCGTAGCCTGGTAGACGTAGTAATTCAACCAGTTGGCATACAGCAGATGCGCATGACTCTTCCAGGTGGACTCCGGCGTCTTGTCCGGATTGTCATCAGGAAAATACCTGTAAGGCACCTTCGGATTCATGCCTCTTCCCTTATCTCTGTAGTACTCCTGTGCAAGGGTGTCCGAGTCATATTCCGAATGGCCGGAAACGAAGACTTGACGTCCGTCTCTGGCAATCGCCATGTAGAATCCCGCTTCTTCGGACATACTCAGAAGCTTCAGTTCATGATGCTCTTCCACATCCTTGACAAACACGGTCGTATGCCGTGAATGAGGAACCATGAACTCGTGGTCGAATCCTCTGACAAGCGGACACTTGTCATCGGCGACTTTATGCTTGAACACGCCATGCATCTTGTGTTCCAGTGGGCGCTTCTTGACGCCGTAATGGTAATACAGGCCGGCCTGGGCACCCCAGCAGATATGGAAAGTGGACGTCACGTGGGTTTTTGTCCACTCCATGATTCCCTTCAGTTCCTCCCAGTAATTCACCTCTTCAAATTCCAGGTGCTCTACAGGAGCACCGGTGATGATCATGCCGTCGAATTTCCGGTCTTTGATATCCTCGAATTTCTGGTAAAAGGATTTCAGGTGATTGACCGGTGTATTCTTGGACTTATGGGTTGCAGGAATCAACAGTGTTACTTCCACCTGCAGCGGCGTATTGCTCAGCATCCGAAGAAGCTGGGCTTCCGTCTGCTCCTTCAGAGGCATCAGATTCAATATGGCGATCTGAAGGGGACGTATGTCCTGTGTCATGGCACGGTGTTCATCCATGACGAATATATTCTCTTCAAGCAATACCTGCTTAGCAGGTAAATGGTTGGGTATCTTGATTGGCATCGGGTCACTTCCTTATCTATACATTGCTACTCGTAATTCTCAAATCCTATTCTATGATTTGCTGATAGCCTGATGGATGAATTTTCCTGGCGGCACCATCGGATATACGTTGTTCTCCTGGCTGACACTGCAGTTGACGATGACCGGTTTGTCTGTCTTGAACACTTCCTCCAAGACAGGATGGACATCCTCAAGGCTTCTGATATTGAAGCCTACACCACCGAGCGACTTCGCGAAGCCGATATAATCGATCTCTTCAACTTCAAGGTCGGTGGCTGAGAACCTTCTGTCATAGAACAGGTCCTGCCATTGACGCACCATGCCGAGAGCATGGTTGTTCATAAGGAATACCTTGATCGGAAGTTTGTTCTTGACTGCTGTCACCATCTCATTGAAATTCATCTTGAAGGAACCGTCTCCGGTAATCATGATGACCGTCTCATCGGGATTTGCGAACTGGGCACCGATTGCTGCTCCGAAGCCATATCCCATGGTTCCAAGTCCACCGGAAGTCAGGAATCGGTTGGTTCTTTCAAACGGATAGTGCTGCGCCGTCCACATCTGATGCTGACCGACATCCGTTGCCACGATGGAATCCTTTGTCGTGTATTTGGCGATTTCCTTCAGGAGATACGGAACATTGACGGATGACTCATCCACTTTATGCCCGACTGTAGCCCTAAGGTCATCGGTATATCTTCTCCACTCTTCATTGTCCTTTTGCTCTATGGCTGGAATCATTTCCTGGAGAACCGCTTTGATATCCCCTTGGATGGAATAGTCCACGACCACATTCTTGTTGATCTCCGCAGGATCGATATCGATATGCACCATTTTAGCTCTCGTTGCAAATCCCTCTTCCTTGCCAACAACCCGGTCACTGAATCGTGCGCCGACGACAATCAGCAGATCCGTCTCATTGATGGCTCTGTTCGATACGAGGGAACCATGCATCCCGATATTACCGGTATACAACGGATGGCTGTTTGGCATCGCTCCGATTCCCATCAGCGTGCAGGCCACCTGGGCATCCAGCTTCTCGGCAAAGGCAATCAGTTCCTCACCCGCTTTGGCTCTTACAACACCACCACCGGCTATGATCATCGGAGTTCTCGATTCCTTAATCAGCTCATAGATACTGTCATCCACCTGAATATCCCTGGAAGGTACATACTCTTTCGGTGCCTTGTATTCGTATTCCGCTTCTTCAACGGTCAGGTTTTTCGGTATATCGATAAGAACCGGTCCCGGTCTGCCTGATTTTGCGATGTAGAACGCTTCACGGATGACATCTGCGAGGATGCTGATATCCTTGACCATGTAGTTGTGTTTGGTGATCGGCATGGTGATTCCCTGGATGTCGACCTCCTGGAAACTATCCTTGCCAAGCATGTCGACCTGGACATTACCGGTGATGGCAACCATTGGTACTGAATCCATATATGCCGTAGCGATACCGGTCACCAGATTCGTCGCTCCCGGACCGCTTGTTGCCAAACAGACACCCACTTCACCGCTTGACCTTGCATAGCCATCTGCAGCATGGGTCGCTCCCTGCTCGTGGGATGTGAGTATATGGTTGATATATTCCCTGTTCTTGTATAATTCATCATAAATGTTGATCGTCGCTGCTCCCGGATATCCAAAGAGATACTTGACGTTCTGTTCCTTCAAACATTCTACTACAATCTGTGCTCCGTTCAATCTCATAGTTTAGCTCCTTTCAATTCCTTAAAACCGTAATATAAGCTATACCTTATCCGGCGACTTCGCAAAATATCGTACGATATTATTATAACCGAAGTGATTTCATATTGCCATAGAGAACATCAGAGTGAACCGGGCCGTTACTGGATCTTTTCGGTTCAGAACAAAAGTGTCGTTTAACGACACTGGTTTCGCCTTCGGCGAATTGTTCCAACTGTCGACGAAATTGACTCGTTCAGAGCAATTTCCTAGTTCAATATAAAAAACCCTCCGTCCTCAATAGGACGAAGGGTATATGCTCCGCGGTACCACCTAAATTCACTTAAAGTGCTCTCACTCATACAGGTCAAGCCGATATGACGCTTATGTAACGGTAAGCTTCCGGCATCCTCTACTAAAACTCCCGTCGTTGAAGTCCGTTCAATTCGCTGCTCTAAGGCTACCTTCCTGATAATCCTCATGAAGATTTTCCACCATCATCTTCTCTCTATGTTTCCAAGTATCAGTACTCTTCCTTTTCATTGCATTTATTACTTATAATTTATAAATATAATACTTTACGTCACTGCATTTGTCAAGTGGTATGTTATTTTCTTTCGTCAAGGATACCCTTCAGGAGGTCGATCACCATCTTCGGGTTAGCTTTCCCTTTGGTCAGCCTCATCATCTGTCCCATCAACGACTGGATAGCCGCTTCCTTGCCGGAAAGGTAATCATTCACCGCTTTTTCATTCTTGCTGATGACTTCAAGGGCCATCTCCTTCAGGGCACTGTCATCGTTGATCTGCTTCAGCCCCTGTTCCTCGACGATGACATTCGGATCCTTGTCCTCTTCCCACATGGAGGCAAGCACTTTCTTGGCGATGCTTGAATTGATGACATTGCCGTCGACAAGCTGTGCCAGCTTCCCGAGGTTTTCAGGACTGATCGGAATCGCTCCCTCTTCCTTCTCATCTTCATTCAACCGACTGAAGATTTCGGAGATGATCAGGTTGGCAATACCTTTCCTGTTCTTTGTTTCCTTGCATGCGGCATCAAAGTAATCGGATATCTTCATGGATGCAACCAGGAGATTCGCATCATATGCGGACAGTCCGTCTTTTTCATATCTTATCAGCCTTGCATCCGGAAGTTCAGGAATCTCGGTACGAAGGGTCTCAATTTTCTCATCGGATGTGACAATCGGCATCAGGTCCGGTGCCGGGAAGTAACGGTAATCGTGGGCTTCCTCCTTTGAACGCATGGATACGGTCACGCCTTTCGCCTCATCCCATCGTCTGGTTTCCTGGACGATTTCTCCGCCGCTCTCAATCACCTTGATTTGGCGCTTCGCTTCGTATTCAGCTGCCTTCACGGCGAAGTTGAAGGAGTTGATGTTCTTCATCTCCGTTCTGGTACCGAATTCCTCAGCACCCTTCTTGCGCACTGACAGGTTGACGTCACAGCGCAGCGAACCTTCGTTCATCTTACAGTCGGATACATCGGTATACAGGAGAATGGATCGGAGCTTCGTCATGAAGGACCTTACCTCTTCGGGTGACCTCAGGTCAGGTTCCGTTACGATCTCGATGAGCGGCACACCGCATCGGTTATAATCGACCAGGGTTCCGTTGGCTTCATGGTTCAGCTTGCCCGCATCTTCCTCAATATGGATTCTTGTGATTCCGACCCGCTTCTCTTCACCGTCCACGTCGATATCGACAAATCCTTCATAACACAAAGGCAGGTCGTATTGGGACGTCTGATAGGCCTTTGGAAGATCAGGGTAAAAATAATTCTTCCTGTCCTGCTTGGAGTACTGATGGATCTTGCAGTTTGTCGCAAGTCCGGCCTTGATGGCATAATCGACCACCTTGCCATTGAGTACAGGCAGGGTTCCGGGCATTCCGGTGCAGATCGGACAGCAGTGGGTATTTGGGTCACCGCCGAATTCCGTCGTACAGTCACAGTATATCTTTGTTTTGTCTTCAATTCAGAATGGACTTCGAGTCCTATTACAATTTCATAATCCTTATAAGCCATTTGTCCACCCCTATCCTAAAGTTGCCGTTCTTTTTTCATAATTGGCATGTTGCTCAAACTGATAAGCAAGGTTCAAGATCGTACTTTCATCAAATGCCTTACCGATCAGCTGCATGCCGATAGGCAGACCCTTGGAATCGAATCCGCAGTTGATGGATACCGCCGGCACTCCAGCGATGTTGACCGGTACCGTACAGATATCTTCCATATACATCTCAACAGGATTGTCCATCTTGGTACCGATACCGAATGCTGTGGACGGACCTGTCGGAGTCAGCAGCGCATCATAGGACTCGAACAGGGCGTCAAACTCATTCTTGATCAGTGTTCTGACCTGCTGCGCCTTCTTGTAATAGGCATCATAATATCCAGAGCTCAGCGCATAGGTTCCAAGCATGATGCGTCGTTTCACTTCCATCCCGAATCCTTCATCCCTTGACTTCTGATAGAGGTCCATAAGGTTGTCGAAATCCTTCGTCCTGTATCCATACTTGATACCGTCATATCTTGCCAGGTTTGAACTAGCTTCCGCTGATGAGATCAGATAATATGCCGGCAGAGACAAGTTGGAAAGGTCAAAGCTGACCTCCTCGACTACGGCTCCCAGTTTTTCGTATTCCTTAGCTGCATTCAGAACGGCTTCCTTGACTTCTGCACTGATGCCTTCACCGAAGAACTCCTTGGGCAGACCGATTTTCTTTCCTTTCAGTTCACCTTTCAGATTTGCTGTGAAATCAATCATATCAACCGGCGCACTGGTGGAATCGTATCTGTCATGTCCGCCGATGACGTTCAGAGCCATCGCCACATCTTCCACGTAGTTGCCAAGTGGTCCAATCTGGTCGAGGGAGGATGCGAAAGCTACCAGTCCAAATCTTGACACCCTACCATAGGTTGGTTTCAGACCGACAACGCCACAGTAGCTGGCCGGCTGACGAATGGATCCGCCTGTATCGGAACCGAGGGATAGAGGGGTCATAAGCGCTCCGACTGCCGCAGCAGAACCACCTGAACTTCCGCCCGGTACATGATCCAGATTCCATGGATTCCTTGTTATCTTAAAGGCACTGTTCTCTGTAGATGATCCCATGGCGAACTCATCCATGTTCAGTTTGCCCATGATGACCATGTCATTGTTCTTGATCTTCTTCACCACCGTCGCATCATATGGCGGGATGAAATGCTCAAGCATCTTCGAGGCACAGGTCGTTGCGGTTCCTTCCGTACAGATATTATCCTTGATGCTGATAGGAATTCCTGCAAGATCCGAAAGTGTCTCACCTGCAGCCCTTTTATCGTCCACCTCCTTAGCATCTCTAAGAACACTGTCTTCGTCGATGGAAAGATAGGCCTGCACTTTGGTGTCCACATCAAAAATTCGCTTCAGGTATTCCCTGGCTATTTCAACACTGCTGACATCCTTGGATTTCAGCTGTTTGCTCATTTCTACTACTGACTTCATGTTCATCCCCCTATTCCACGACCTTAGGCACGCTGTAACATCCGTTTTCCTTGCTCGGCGCATTGGCAAGAAGCTTTTCCCTGTCCATGGACGGTCTTACTTCATCCTCACGGAAAACATTGTTGATAGGAATGACATAGGCTGTCGCATTCACATCCTCGAATTCAAATCCGTTGATCTGATCTGCAAATTCAAGAATCATTTCCATGTCTTTTGTCATACTCACCTTTTCCTCTTCAGTCAGGCTGAGTCTAGCCAAATGGGCTACATGTTCCACTTGTTCCTTGGTTATCTTCATTTATATCCCTCCATACTGGAATTTTCAGAATTTTCGCGTCATTTCAGACAAATGAATGCACCCAAAATCGGTCATTCACATTAATCTCCATTTTATCACACCAAAGTGATTAATTCAATCATATTTGGGACCTGGGACTTGCATCGAAAGGTCTATTCCTCACCGATCATCTTGAGGAAATCCACCTCTGAAAGGATTGGTATCTCAAGGCTCTTGGCTTTCTTGTTCTTGGAAGAATTGGATGCCACATCATTATTGATCAGATAATCGGTCTTGGCCGAAACGCTGCCTGTCACTTTGCCGCCAAGGCTCTCAATCTTATCTTTCAGCGCGTTGCGGTTGTCAAAGCGTTCAAGGCTGCCTGTCACCACGAAGGTCTTTCCGCTTACAGCTTCCAGGGTCATCACTTTCTCGGCCTTCTCAAACTCAATATGATCGAGAAGCCGTCTAATCAGAGTCTCATTGACTCCATCATGGAAGTAGTCATGCAATGACCTTGCGATGACCTCTCCATAGCCTTCAATGCGAACCAGCTCATCCGCTTCCGCCTTCATGATGGACTCCAAGTCGTTGTCAAAGGCGCTGCACAAGAGTTTGGCGTTGCTGAGTCCCACCTGAAGGATTCCCAGGGCAAAGATAAAATTCGCCATCTTCACTTTCCTGGAGGCTTCGATGGACTTCATCAGATTATCATAGGATTTTTCTCCAAAACCATCCAGTTCTACAATCACCTTCCTGCTTTCCTCGTTATCCAGTGCATACAGATCAGCGAAATCATGGATCATCCCCATCTGAATCAGTTTCTCCAGCGTCGCTTCCGACAAGCCTTCGATATTCATGGCATTTCTGGAAACGAAGTGGCTGAACGCCTTCACCTTCTTGGCCGGACACTCCCGATTGGTGCAGTAGAGCACCTTCACATCGTTGACCTCCCGCACCTGAGTCGCTTCACTGCAAACCGGGCAGTTCTCAGGAACCGAAAGATTATCGGACCTCGTCAGGTTTTCGGCAATCTGTGGAATGATCATATTGGCTTTATAGACGCTGATGCGGTCCCCCACACCCAGTTCGAGTTTTTCTATGATACTGATGTTGTGCAGACTTGCCCTAGCAACACTTGTCCCTTCCAGCTCGACGGATTGAAAGATAGCGACCGGGTTGATGAGTCCCGTTCTCGAAGCGCTCCAGAACACTTCCGTGAGTGTCGTTTCCTTCACTTCGTCCTGCCATTTGAATGCTATGGTATCCTTGGGGAACTTTGATGTACTGCCAAGGGAACTGCTGTAGACCTTGTCATTGAATGTCAGAACCAGGCCGTCTGAACCGACGTCATTGCTCTCAATCCTTGCCGCGAAAGTATCCAGCGCCCCAAGGATTGTCGAACCTGTCACCAACATATAATCCACACATTCGAAACCTTGTCCGCTAAGCCATTCCACTTCCATGGATTTCGTCTCCAGACTCTCCCTGATATCTCCTGAAACCAGCGTAAAAGCATAGAAGCGCACATTACGCTCAGCCGTCATCTCGTTGTTCAGCTGTCTGACCGAACCGCTGCAGAGATTTCTCGGATTCTTGTACTGGTCCTCAGCATCAAGACCTTCGTTAATGGCTTCGAAATCCGAATACCTGATGACCGCCTCTCCCCTTAGGACCAACTCTCCCGGGTAGGCTATCGTCAGGGGAATGTTCTTGAACATCCTTGCATTGTTGGTGACCACTTCGCCGACAGTTCCGTTCCCTCGGGTGACGGCTTTGACCAGCTTGCCGTCCTGATAGGTAAGAACGATTGTCAGTCCGTCAAGCTTTAAAGACAGCATCCCTTCCTGCTCTCCCAGCCAGTCCGCAAGCGCTTCCCTGTCCTTGGTCTTGTCCAAAGACAGCATGGGTGCCGTATGCTCTTCCTTCGGAAGCTGACTGATGACCTCATAGCCCACCTTCCTGGTCGGACTGCCTGAAATGACCGTCCCCAGCTTCTTCTCCAGTTGCTCAAGTTCATCATATAGCGCATCGTATTCGAAATTGCTCATGATTTCCTTGTCTTCCTGATAATAGCTCTTCGACGCCTGATTCAGCACGCCTATCAACTCTTTCATCCGTTCCATCTGCTTAACCGCATTCATCGCCATATCTCAATCCTGCCTCACTTTTCATGACTTTGAAAAAAGGGTAACCCAGTTACCCTTTTTGTTTTCCATATATCTATGCTTTCGAACCGTTTATTCCTCGTCCTGCTCCCAGTTGTGCCACACGTTCTGCACATCGTCGTCCTCTTCCAGCTGGTCGAGCATCTTCTCCATGCTGAGGGCTTCATCACCCTGAAGCTGAACGGTCGTCTGCGGAGCTGCTTCACCTCTCCGGAGAGAATCTCCATGCCTTCGGATGAAATGGCTTCATAGACCGCACTAAACGCCTCCGGTTCCGTAAGGATTTCATATCCTTCCTCCTCGGTGACGACATCTTCGGCCCCGGCATCGAGGGCTATCATCATCAGTTCGTCTTCGTCGATACTATCTTTTTTCTCAAGGATGATCTGACCTTTCTTGTCGAACATGAAGGATACGCATCCCGTAGTCCCCAGGTTGCCGCCGTACTTCGAAAAGGCATGGCGCACGTTGGAGGCCGTCCGGTTCTTATTGTCCGTCAGGCACTCGACGATGACTGCCACACCTGAAGGACCATAACCTTCATAGACGATCGTCTCATAGTTCACATCTGCAGCTTCACCTGAAGCGCGTTTGATGGCCCTTTGAATGGTATCGTTAGGCATATTGTTCGCTTTGGCCTTCGTGATAACATCATTCAACGATGAGTTAAGGGAAGGATCCGGACCTCCGCTTTTAACCGCCACGACGATTTCACGTCCAATTTTCGTGAAGATCTTTCCTTTCTTGGCATCGTTACGTGCCTTCTTATGTTTGATATTCGCAAATTTTGAATGTCCTGCCACTTTTCACTCACTCCTATATCCATAAAGTATTTCACAATCATTTTCAAATTATTTTACCACGAAATCTAGCCTTCAACAAGATTATTCATCCATTTCTTTGACATGGTCCTGCGCAGGCCGAAACCGATCTTAATAATCTCCTCAAAAGAACAGCCGCATACACATACGGCAAATCCCACTTCAGGTAGAGACCTGTCAAAAAGGCCAGCGGCACGCCTATGACCCATACGCCCGCAGCGTCGAGGATGGCACAGAATGTGGTATCTCCTCCGCTTCTCAGGATGCCGACGATGATGACCATATTCACCGACTTGAACATCAAAAAAATTCCAAATACCGTCAGCGTCCCCATGATGTTGTATCTCACCACATCCGATACATTGTAGATTCCCGCAATGCCACTTCCTGAAAGAACCAACAGCAACCCGATGAAAGCTCCGCTCAGTGCACTCACCCGAATGAAGCGCTCAGCATCTTCATATACGTCCGCACCTTCACTTGCTCCCAGTGAATTGCCCAGCATGATGCCGCAGGCGTTGCCGACACCGATAAGAAGGACAAAGGCGATCTGCTCCACCGTCTGAGTGATGGTCATCGCCGCCATGGCATCGGTGCTCATGCGTCCGTACACCAATGCGTACATGGTGACTCCTGTCGACCACAGGATTTCATTGATGACGACCGGGAAGGCGATTTTGACAAACTTGGCAGTCATGGATTTCGAATACCTGAAAATCTTATCGGGTGTTCCGGAAGTTGCCAGGCGATAGTAGTTGCCAAGGTAGATAATCAACCCGCACTCGAATGTCCTGGCTACCGCTGTGGCAATGGCTGCCCCCTCAACACCCATGGGACTGAATCCGAGCTTTCCGAAGATCAGAACCCAGTTGAAGAACGTGTTCATGGAAATGGCAATGATCGTCACGAACATGGGAAGCTTGACCCTGTTGGTGCTCCTGAGGACGAAAAAAAGTGACAAAGGTGACTGAGGTGAATATATAGGACAACCCTACGATTCTCAGATAGCTGGCACCTTCTTCAATGACTGCGGTATCCGGGGTGAAGACCCTCATCACCTGGGAAGGCACCATGACTGCCAGCAAGGTAAACAGCAGCGCTCCTGCCATGGCGAAAGTCAGCGAAAGGCCATATACCTTTTTGATGCTCTTGATATCCTTCGCCCCCCAAAACTGCGCAGTCAGTATGGAAGATCCGCTGCTCATACCAAACAGGAACAGATTGAGAAGGAAGAACAGCTTATTGGCCGCCCCGACTCCGGCAATGGCTTCATTGCTGAGTGTGCTGATCATAAAGATATCCACCAGATTCAACGAGGATACTATCAGCTGTTGGGTGGCAATCGGTATGGCGATGGATATCAGTTTCTTATAAAAATCATTCATTATCTGCAAACATGCATCAAGGACGCAGTCTTTGCGTCCCGATTACATGCATTCTCCTTTAACTTGTCTAGAAATAGTCAATGGTCTCAACGACTTCATTGCCCTTGACATACACCCTTGGCACTCTTTTTCCAATCAAGCATATGACCTCGTAATTGATGGTCTGCATATGTCTTGCCAGATCTTCCACGCTGATGTTGGCATCACCGGAAGTACCGATCAGGTAGACCTCATCGTTCTCCCTGACATTGTCGATATCCGTGACATCCACAAGAATCTGGTCCATGCATACCCGTCCGACAACGGGTGCATACTGACCATGGATGATCACCTGTCCTTTGTTGGACAGGGCCCTTGAGTAACCGTCGGCATATCCTATGGGAATGGTCGCTATGACCGATGGCCTGTCGGTGATATAGATGCCACCATAGCTGATTGCCTCGCCCTCTTCCACATCCTTGACAAACACGACTCTGCTGATGATTGAAAGGGCCGGTCTGAGCTTGATGCTATGGTCCACTTCCTCCGATGGATACAGGCCATAGATGGAGATACCTGCCCTGACCATGTTGTAGTTTGCTCTTCCCATGTCAATCAAGCCTGCGCTGTTCGATGCGTGGATGTATTGCGGTCTTATGCCTTCCGCTTCCATGGCCTCGAGCAGTCTGTCAAAGATATCTATCTGCATGTTCGTATATGTCTTGTCGAATTCGTCCGCTTTTGAAAAATGGGTGAAGATACCTTCCATATCAAGGTACTCGGACTCATGCAGCTGTTTCACCTGACTAAGAACCTCTTCAACCGGCTTTCTGATTGCACGGATACCGATCCGCCCCATTCCGGTATCGATCTTCAAATGTATCTTGATTTTCCTACTGCACTTTTTGGCAATATCCTCCAACTCCATGCCCATCTCCAAGGAATACACGGTCTGAGTCAAGTCATACTCCACCAGCTTGTGAAACTCTTGCCAAGGTGTGTTGCCCAGAACCAGAATCGGCGTCCTGATGCCTTCTTTCCTCAGCTGAACCCCTTCCTGATAAATCGCGACGGCGATATAATCGATGTCTTGTTTTCCAGTTCCCTCCCGATGGGGATGGCACCATGACCATATCCGTCGGCTTTGATGACCGCCATCACCCTGACGGGTTCCCTATAGTCATCTTTATATCTGTTCACATGTTCGCGTATCGCCTCCACGTTGCTCTTGATGGCATCAAGGTCGACTTTGGCATACACTCTGTGATAGTTTATATTCATGTCATATACCCTTCCATAAGTTATTGATAATGTCTGATGCGATGAGTGAGAACTCACTGTTTTCCTGAGCATAGCAGTCACCTGATAGACTATGCAAAAGCACACCGTATACCGCCGACATATCAAGAGGGTAATGCTGTGCGATCAACCCTCCGATGACACCCGCAAGGACGTCCCCCGATCCCGCGGTTGCCAGTCCGGAATTGCCGGACATATTGATGTATCGTTCATTCCTGTCAGTGACGATGACAGTCCTGGCACTTTTCAGCACAGTGGTAGCACCGTATTTGACACTGAAAGCTTCTGCGAACTGAACCGTATTCTCACTGATTCCCTGGGATGGATATCCGGTCAGTCTTGACATTTCACCAAGATGCGGGGTGATGATGCAGCTTGCAACCCGCTCTTCAAACCATTCCAGATGTTCACTGATGATATTGAGGGCATCTGCATCAAAAACCGCTTTGGTATCCAATTGTAATACTTTTTGAACCATATGTCTAGCCTTCAATGATTTGGACAGACCCGGCCCGATGATGACCGAATCGACTCCCAGAACGAAATTCTCCAACTCATGGTCAAACCGCTCTTTGGAGTGTTCGTTGTCATAGGCCACCACGATGCACTCCGGCAGTTCCCGGATGAAGACGGATCCGAGTTCCTCTTCCACAAACACCTTGACCAGTCCGGCTCCAGACCTGTAGGCTGCCTTGGCAGCCAATATCGAAGCGCCTATCATATGTCTGTCACCTGCGATGATCCCCACTTTGCCGAAGGTGCCTTTATGCGAATAACGTGGCCTTGACAGCTTTCCTTCCCCTACCGCCTGGATAAGGGTCTTCCTGTCAATTAGCCCAATCGGATTCCCCAGGGTGGAATAGGCTTCCTCCAATATGCCGATATCGGACACAATCAGCTCCCCGGCATGTTCAGCACCAGGATACAGGACTACACCGAGTTTAGGCAGACAAAACGTCACCGTTACGCTTGCCCTTACCGCTTCACCCATGATTTTACCATTGTCTCCGTTGATGCCTGTTGGAATATCCACTGCCAGTACGGCTCCCTTGGATGCATTGACCGCTCTGACCACTTTGATGAACTTATCGGACAGGGTCCTTGAGCACCCGGTGCCTATCAAGGCATCGATGATCAGGTCGGCCTCAGCTACAGCCGACACGCTTGCATCACCCTCTTCATCAAAAACCGTAAGCGTCTCTTCACGGCCTTCATCCATCCTGTTCAGAAGTTCATACTGAGCCATAGCATCAGTACTCAGCTTTTCCTTTTTTCCGATGACAAAGGTCATGACCTCATACCCCAGATGTCTCAGCCACCTGGAGATGCAAAGACCATCTCCGCCATTGTTACCTGTTCCGCACAGCACAACGACATATTTTCGATTTCCCGATTCAACCGGGAACCGCTCGGCCACAACCTCCACCACTGTCCTGGAAGCATTCTCCATGAGGACGAGACCGGGCAGCCCCATCGTCTCTATCATGTACCGATCCATTGCTTTCATTTCTGCATTCTTAACTACTAACATCCTTCTGCCTTCCCTGCTTTCATTTCGTTGAATCTCATTCTCTGACTGTTTCCCGTCAGCCAATGGACATCTGCTTATGCTCCATCGACGCTTTCGCCTACCGCCACAGCCGTCACATGGGTTTTCGTATTGGAGATAGACACATGAATCCGGTCAATTCCCAATGATTTTGCCACTTCCAGCGCTTCGCCCTTCAGATTCACATAAGGCTTCCCCAAATCATCCCTAAGCACCTCGATTTCCTTCATGACAATCTTCCGAAAGCCTGTACCCAGAACCTTCACAACTGCTTCCTTCGTACAGAAGTTGCCTGCAGTCTTCATCGGATTCATCTTGTGCTCATGAAACATCTCCAACTCGTTTTCTGTGAAATACTTATCAATAAACCCCGGCTTATCCGAAGCCTTTTTTGATTCTGTCAACTTCAATCAGGTCGATTCCAATACCTTTAATCATATTCTTCTCCCAAATGTTTTCTCCTTATATTATACACAAACACCCGTGGTATTGTATACCGCCAAATCCACTTCGTCAATCAAATTTTCACTGCACATATTGTTAAAATGAAGAACACTCCTACGTAAGAACAAAGTGGGCTTTAATGCCACGCTCCACCTTTGGTGGATTGTTTAGGATGTGTAACGGAAATTGCTCCCATGGAGCACTTTCCTAGTCCATGAAAAAAGTCAGCTGCCACCGCCAAAACGGTACAGCCAACTTCATTTTACAGCTTATCTTTGATTTCATACGAAAGTGTCATCAGGCTTTCTGATAGATGTACATTTTCAACCACCACATCTTCATTCTGAACCTGCAGATCGATCGGAGCAAAGTTCCATATGCCCTTGATTCCCCAGTCAGCCAAATCATTGGCGATCTTTGGAGCTTTCTGTTTAGGCAGTGTCAAAACCGCTATATCGATATTGTTGTTCTTGACAAACTCCTCCATCTTATCGATATCCTTGATTTCAATCCCCCTTACAGAGATCCCTATGAGTCTTGGATTGACATCAAACAGTCCTTTGATGACAAATCCCCGTTTCTCAAAATCAAGGTAGTTGGCCAATGCCTGTCCCAGATTACCCGCGCCTACGATGATTATATTGTAAATCTTCTCGAGACCAAGAATCTTTGCTATCTCAGTATAGAGATGTTCCACATTGTAACCGTACCCCTGCTGTCCAAACCCACCGAAATTATTCAAATCCTGACGAATCTGTGAAGCAGTGACTCCCATCCGGATACTCAGTTCCTTCGATGAAATGCGGACGACGTCATTCTCAAGCAGTTCCCCCAAGTATCGGTAATATCTTGGCAGTCTCTTGATAACCGCCGTGGATATCTTCTTGGGTCCGTCATGATGATTATCCGACATTGTATTCCCTCCTGTAATCGTTATTGAAAACAATCTCATTGTCATGAAATTATCATATTACAGTAATTATATCCTTTTGTGAAATATATGTCAAATAATCCACATGCATCCATTTATTTTTCTTCATTACTGGAAGCTGCATTGATGCCGACTCTCAGTCCTTTGGCATCCAAGTCGATGATCAGGACCTCCCCGCTGTCGATGCCTTCATCAACAATGGTCTCTCCTGTCAGTTCATAACCAAGGACCACCTGCCTTTCAACGACCTTGCCGCCTTCAATGACAAGCACCATATCCTCACCGTCTTTCTTGAACAAGGCGCTGTTGGGAACAGCAATCTTGTCATCAGCCCGAAAAACACTGAACTTGACTTCCACATCATAGCCTTCTTTCATTTGACCGTCTTCCTTCGGTGCGATGGTCACCAGCACTTTCCTTTCTTCCACTCCAAGAGGTGATATCTCAACAGTGGCACTGTCAGATATCTTCGTCACCTTGCCTGCCAACTCCACATCCCCGGTCCGCCGATCCAGAATCAACTCGACCTCATCACCGACATTAACAACATCGATGTCACGGGTGTTGACCTTCACTTCGATTTCAAGCTTGCCTTCTCCCTGTACGACAAAGACCGGTTCCATACCGCTGACCATGTTCACATCCTCCATCAGGATTTCATCAACGATGCCGTTCACCGGCGACTTGATCCGGAACTGCTCCTGCATATTCCTTGCGCCGTCAATCCCCGTTCCTGGCCGCTTCGATCATCGCCTCATAATACACCTTCGTCGAAGACAGCAGGTCTTCTCCAGCGTTTTATTGATGCTGTCGATCTGGGCATACAATGAACTCTTCATACCGTCATAGTAGTCTTCCGTGGATTCGGATGCAACGAGGCTCTGACTGTAATTGGCCTCAAAGCTGTCGACAAGACTCTTGAAATCCTTGAATTCACTTTCTGAGATATAGCCTTCATTATAGAGCTTTTCATATTTTGCGAGGTCTTCCAAACCGCGCTCATAAGTCTCCTTGCTCTGCTCAATCAGCTGCTCTTCAAGGTCCAGCTGTCCTTCAGATTTCTCACCTGCCTCCAGTGCCTTCAACTGACCGTAGAGATTGCTCCTGGTCGCCTTCAGGGTATCCACATTGTTCTGATATTCGACTTCAGCCCCTTCCAGCTGCGCCTCATAGCCTTCGACAGACTTCTCCAGCTGCATGATTTCAATGTCCACGGCAGTGGAATCCAGTATCGCAAGGACCTCCCCGGCTTTCACCGAATCCCCTTCGCTGACTGATATCTCCATAACCTCACCGGGTACCAGCGGATAGACATACTTCTTCCCGCTGTTCACGACGATACCCGTTTCCATGAATGTCACTTCGGATTCAGCTACTGAGAGGGTCTTCGTTTCGACAGCCAATGGCTGCAGGTACGTATAGACCGAATAGGCTGCAAGCAGCAACACAACAACCACAATACCGACAATCTTGAATTTCTTCTTCATTATTCTCTCTCCTTTAACACTTCTACCATATCAAGCCGCTTAATTGCCCTTACGGATGTCATATTTGAAAATGCAACCGCAAGTGCACAACCTACAGCACCGATAATGTATGCATATCCAGGAACGGTTGCCGGCCACGCGAAGGATTCGATTTCCTCCATCATCTCAAGCATACCAAGATTCAAAAAATGCGCAAACGGTATTCCAAGGATGATGCCGATAATACACAGCAACCAGTATTCAAGGCTCATGATTTCCTTCACTTCCGGAATGTTCAGGCCCAGCACCCGCAGTGTTGCGTACTCCCTGGACCGCTCCGAAAAAGAGATGACTGAAGTGTTGTAAATAATTGTGAAACCGATGGTGACTGCCAGAAGCTGCATGATGAATATCATGAAGTCATAGGATGCCAGCATTTCTTCATAGAGCTGCAGCGTCTTCGCCTTGTCTTCGATCTTCTTTACAGCATCACTGGATATCAGCTCCCTGCGGATAGATGCGACATCATCCGTGTCAAAACAATGGAATTCACCTGCTTCTTGGTGCCCATCAGGTCCGACAGGAGTTCAAGGTCCATGTAACCGCTGATACCGAGGCTTTGGGTGACCACATCCTTGACATAGAGCTTGACCTCCTCATCGAAGTATTCGCCCTCCATATAGACATAATCACCTGTTACCACATCCAGCTGATTGGCCAGAATGCTGCCAAGGATGATGCCATCATCCGGAAGCTGATAATTGGTCTGCAGGTCGTCATCGTAGACCTTGTAGTACTGGTTCCCTTGCACGATTCCGTTGATGATGGTACCTTGCTTCTTATGTCCTTTGGTCATCATCACCGGCAGTTTCAGTATTCCTTCAGCATAATCGATGCCTTCCAGGTCCATGGCTGATTCTACGCCTCATCATAGGGCACCATCTCATGAAGGGATATCTCCACATCGTATTTCAGTATATGGTTGAATTGGTTGAAGAACATGGCGTCGATCATGCCGCTCATCATGCCGATCATCACCATCATGCTGTAAGAGAAAGTGATGCCGATGATGACGAATCCTGATCTGACCTTGTTCCTCAGTATATTCCTTATAGTCATGAAACCTCTAGATGTGAGGACAGGTCTCAGGAGGAACATGACGACCCTGTTGTCTTTTCTTACCGGCGGCGGAGCTTTGGGCCTCATGGCGTCAGCCGGTTTCAGCTTAACCACTTTCCTGGCTCCGAAATATGCGCCGATGACGCCGGCACCTACCGCCCAGATGCCTCCGATATAGTAGAAGGTATAGTCCTTGACTGCAGTACTGATCGGCAGCTTATAGTATTCGAGATAAAAACCGATGTAAGGGCTGATGGTCAGGTAGCTGATACCCAATCCGAGCAGCGCTCCCAAAACGCCCGTCGTCAATCCGTAGGTCACATAATGGAACAATACACCACTGTCACTGTATCCGAAGGCCTTTAGTATGCCGATCTGGTTCCTGTCCTGTTCGATCACCCTTCTCAGCATCAGGTACAGGACCACTGCTGCCATTCCCACAAAAGCCATGGGCAGCGATGTAGACATGGACTTACCGCCTTGAATTTCCTCTTCCATGAACAGATAGCTGAGAAGATCCTCCTTCTCAAACAGGATGATCAAGTCATACGGCTTCAGAGCCGTTTCCAACTCATCCTTCACGTCGTCATAGGTATAACCTCTTCGAACATGAACGACAGGTCATTGTACACACCTTCCTTCCCAAGTATGCTCATCATGGCGTTCTCATCCATATAGGCGACATTGTACCTGGTGGTATCCGCGAACATCTCCGTCGGATTTTCTACAATATATACATACTCCGGGAATATATATATCCTGACACCTTGAATGTCTGTATCTTCCTGTTCACAAGAAGCCTGATATCATCACCCGGTTCGTAACCCCTGGCACTATAGAAGTCATGTCCGATCAGAATATCCTCAGGCGTCTGCAGGTCATTCCCCGTATGCACATAGCCGTTCAGACGATGGGCATTCTCGCCGATGACGGTCGATACCACCTTCAGCCGATAGACTTCATCTTCGTCTTCCGGCAGGATTACCCGGATGGTTTCCACCAGCCTTCCGTCCACCTGCTTGATTCCTTCGATTTCCTCAAGCTTGCCGAGGGATGAACGGGGAATCTGATTCACCGTGGCGAAGGCATCCGCCAGCTTCATATCATAATAATATTCTTCCTTGCCCCGGTCGATTTCATTCAGGGCAGTATTCATGGTTGTATAGGTCCACACCCCAAGGGCCAAAAGGAGCACGCAGGAAATATACGCTCTCTTGTGCCTCAGCATGGAACGTACAGTTTTCTTCAGCAGAATCACCAGACAACCTCCTCCGGCTCCAACGGATGTTCATTGATCTCGATCCGTTCAACCACACCATCCCTGATGTGGAACACACGGTCCCCCATCCCTCCGATGGATTGATTGTGCGTAATGATGGCTACTGTTTTCTTATAGGTCTCGTTGAAGGTCTTCAGGACCTTCAGTGCCTCGATTCCCGTAGCCAGGTCAAGAGCTCCCGTCGGCTCGTCACACAGCAGCATATCCGGATTTTTCGCGATAGCCCGTGCTACTGCAATCCGCTGCTGCTCACCGCCTGACAGCTGGGCCGGAAAATGATCCCCACGATCGCTGAGATCCACCTGCTCGAGGAGCACATCAGGACTGATGGCATCCTTGGACAGTTCCGAAGCAAGAAGGATATTCTCCCTGGCAGTCAGGTTTGGTACAAGATTGTAAAACTGAAAAATAAATCCGATGGCATTACGCCTGTATCTTGTCAGTTCCTTGGCATTGAACTGGGAAATTTCAGCTCCCTTATAATTCACGGATCCGGTAGTCGGCACGTCGATGCCGCCGATGATATTCAGAATGGTACTCTTTCCCGAACCGCTGGGGCCAAGGATGACAACGAACTCACCATCATAAAATTCAAGATTGACGCCGCGCAGCGCGTGGACAACAACCTCTCCCATATGATATTCCTTGGTCAGTCCTTTCACTTCCAATATCTTTTCCATTGTATCAGCCCCGCATTCTAAAATTTTCCGATTATATGATTATTTTATCACACTTTCATAGGCTCAACCACCTATTTTGGCGCCATTGAGGCAATTCTGATGAAATTTGGCACATGCCCCATTTTTACCTTTATTCTTCATTGTAAAAATGCTATGATATCAATGATTCATTAAAGGAGAAATACCATGATACTATCTTGCCAGAACATTGAATATGCATATACAGTGGAAAACATCCTGCGGGGCGTTTCCTTCCACATCAACAAGGGAGAGCAGACCGCCATCGTCGGCATCAACGGCGCCGGCAAAACGACTCTTTTCAAGATACTCACAGGGCAGCTGAAACCGGATGGCGGCAACATCTTCATCAACAGCGGCACAACCACCGGCTATCTTGCCCAACAGTCGGACTTCACCTCCGACAATACCATGTACGATGAACTCCACAGCGCCAACACGAAGATCCTGGATATGAAGGCCTCCATCGAATCCATGGAGACCAAACTCCACGAAACGGAGCATCCCGAGGAGGAATTTTAAACGCCTATCATCAAGCTATCGAGGATTTCGACCGGATGGGCGGTTACGGATACGACAGCCTCGTCAAAGGCGTTCTGAAAGGTCTCGGTTTTATAGAAGACCAATTCAACCAAGCCATCAACTCCCTTTCAGGCGGTCAAAAACACGTCTCGCGCTGGGCAAGCTGCTGATCCAGCAGCCGGACCTTCTTCTGCTGGATGAGCCGACAAACCACCTGGACCTGGACGCCATCCGGTGGCTGGAAAACTATCTGAGTTCATACAGCGGAACACTGCTGATCATCTCCCACGACCGTTATTTTCTTGACCGCATCGTGTCAAAGGTGGTGGATATAGAAAACGGCAAAGTCAAAGCCTATAAAGGCAACTACTCCTCCTTCATCAAGAAGAAGGAATTCAGCCAGAACGTTGCTGTCAAACATTACGAACAGCAGCAGGTCGAGATCAAGCGCCAGGAAGAAATCATCCGCCGTCTGAGGTCCTACCGTGACGAGAAGTTCATCAAACGGGCCGTCAGCCGCGAAAAGGCCGTCGACAAGATGGATAAGCTGGACAAACCACAGGAGCTTCGCGCCAATATGAACCTGACCTTGAATCCCAAGAAGGAAAGCGGCATGGATGTCCTACGCGTCAAGGAACTGTCCATGGCATTCGGGGACAACCGTCTTTTTGACAATCTGAATCTGGATATCTATAAGGAAGACAAGATTGCCCTGATCGGCAACAACGGAACAGGCAAGACAACGCTGTTCAAGATCCTCACCGGTGAAGTCCAGCCGACTTCCGGGAAGTTCAAGATCGGCTCAAGCGTGGAATTGGCCTACTACGACCAGGAGCACCAGACCCTCAACGAGGAAATGACCCTCATCGAGGAAATCGCAGAGGTGTTTCCAGATATGAAGATTACGGCAATACGCAACCTGCTGGCTGCATTCCTGTTCACGGGGGATGAAGTATTCAAGGTGGTCAGCACCCTGTCCGGAGGGGAAAAGGAAGACTGTCGCTAGCTAAACTCATGCTTGCGGAAGGTAACTTCCTCCTTCTCGACGAGCCGACGAACCACCTGGACATGATCAGCAAGGAGGTGCTGGAAAACGCCTTGAGGCACTATACAGGAACACTGTTCTTCATCTCCCACGACCGTTACTTCATCAACCGTGTGGCAAACAAGGTCCTCGAGCTGTCCTCAGAAGGCGCCAGACTGTATCACGGCAACTACGACTACTATCTCGAGAAAAAGGCACAGGAAACCAGCGAATCCGCCGTGGTCAAAACCTCGGTCTCCAGCCAGAACAAGAAGGACTGGCTCACTCAGAAAGAGGAGCAGAAGAATATTCGAATGCTTGAAAACAAGCTTTCCAAACTCGAGGATTCCATCGACAGCCTTGAGACACGAATTGGTGAGATCGATGAGGACCTCACCCTTGAGGAAGTTTATCAGGATTATAATCGCTCGAAAGAGCTTCTTGATGAAAAAGATGATTTGGAGAGCCAGCTTGAAGAGGTGATGGAAGAATGGGAAGTTGTTTCGAAGGAGTTGGATGGGATTTATAATCAAGTGAATTAGTGTTGTGTTGGCGATACGTGCGAAAACGGGCGGGTATCATGCTTTGGGAGTGCGGGGCACAGACCGGTTGGGACGAAAATCCTACTTCTTGCAGAAGAAGGACTTTCATCCCAACCGGCCAGTGACCCGGGTTCCCATTACGCATGACACCCACCCGTTTTCTTTGTTTCGGCCAAAGCAATGTATAAATAGACCGCTCATGAATCCAAGCTTCATCCAACTTCGTCTCACACTGGAGTGGCGGCTTGTGTTTGTTGACTATATTTCAAGCATCTTCTAATCGACCAAGAATTCCAGCTTTAAGCGCCCCTAAAGCCAGCGAAACAGATTAGCTCCTTGGTTTTGGCCAACATAAAGGGACCGGGTGCAGGTGGTGTGCATAGGCATTCAGTCACTGATGTGTGTAGGATTTCAGTCGGGGACACGTCTCCGATTGAAGTCCTGCATGCATCTGTGCCTGACGCGCCTAGCACGCTACCTGTATCCGGTCCCGCACGTTCGCCAACAACAAAACCCTATCTACTGAGTCATCTCTCACCAGAGTGACAAGATCATTCACTCCTCAAGCCAGC